>ERZ1026844.222-NODE-222-length-46437-cov-8.423591_pt1 | contig 46437 bp, 44 predicted proteins | sample MGYA00380152_ERZ1026844 | MGnify/ENA primary metagenome ERZ1026844 (study PRJEB33269, sample SAMEA4719788) | human gut metagenome | biome: human-associated habitat; feature: organic feature; material: feces | place: Cameroon | collected 2013-10 ... | reverse complement strand
GGATGGGCACTGTGGGGGCGATGGGGGAGAGGCCGCGCAGCGCGTCCACCACCTCCCGCGCGGTGCGGGCCGGGTAGACCTTCATCGCGTCGCCGCCCGCCTCGGCGGCTTCGGCGGCGTTCTCGGCAGGGACGTATAAGGCCCGGACGCCGTCGGCGGCAGCAGCCAGCGCCATGGGCAGCACACCGGACACCGGGCGGAGCGCACCGTCCAGCGCCAGTTCGCCGAGGAAGGCGGTATCCTGCGGCGGGGCTTCCAGCTGGCCGGAGGAGGTCAGCACCGCCAGCAGCAGGGGCAGGTCGTAGACCGGCCCGGTCTTGCGGACATCGGCGGGGGCCAGGTTGACCGTGATGTGCCGGTCCGGCCACTTGAAGCCCAGATTCTTGACGGCGGCACGGACACGGTCGCCGCTCTCGCGGACGGCGGAATCCGGCAGGCCCACCAGCGAAAAGGCGGGCAGCCCGCCGGAGATGTCGGCTTCGACGGCCACAGCAAAGCCGGTCAGGCCATTCAGGCCGTAACTTCTCAGAACAGAGTACATAAGATCCTCCTCAGGGAACCACCGAATGGCGGAAAGTCCCCATTTTTTGGCAAAGAAACGGCTAAGAAATCGTCAGGATTCGAATTTCGACAGATTATCATCTTGATTTTCATTATAGTTTGGGGTATTGATATTGTCAATGTGTGAAATGAGGGAGGAAAGACCATGATCGTAAAGGAATCCTGTCAGTACGTCCGCTCTTATTCGGAGCTGGAGGGGCTGCAGCATGCCCGCACACTGTATTACTCTGCCCGACGCACGGAGATGGGCATCGTGCTGGAACTGGCACAGGAACAGAGCGGGCGCTGCACGGTCAGCCGGGTGCTGTGCCCGGCGGGGAATTTTCCGCAGGCCATGCGGGTGATGCGGTACCTGTGTGAAAACGGCATCGGCCCCGGCCAATGGCTGGAGATTCTGGAAGACCTGCACCAGCCAGTTTGTCTGCTGACGCCACCGGACACGGTGCAAACGCCCCCAAATGCGGATTTTGGGAAGCGATTTGTGGTATTTGTATGATTTCTTTGGCAAAACTTCTTACATAATATGGAATTGACACAGACGAGCCAAGCGTTTATAGTATAAGTAGGTTTGGAAAAACTACCCCTTGGCAAAAACAATAAAGGTAAGGTGTGTGTAATATGTATCTGGATGAGTATAAGCGCTGGCTGGCAGCGGATCTGGAAGACGCTGACCTGAAGCCGGAACTGGCCAGGATCGAGGGAAATGACGAGGAGATCAAGGACCGCTTTGCGGTGGCCCTGAAGTTCGGCACCGCCGGTCTGCGCGGCGTTCTGGGTGCTGGCACCAATCGCATGAATATCTATGTCGTCCGTCAGGCCACCCAGGGTCTGGCCAACTGGGTCAAGACCCAGGGCGGCAATCAGACCGTTGCCATCAGCTATGACAGCCGCCTGAAGAGCGACATCTTTGCAAAGACGGCGGCCGGTGTTCTGGCGGCCAACGGCATCAAGGTGCGCATCTATGATGCCCTGATGCCCGTGCCGGCCCTGAGCTTTGCCACCCGCTACTACGAGTGCAACGCCGGTATCATGGTCACGGCTTCCCACAACCCCGCCAAGTACAACGGCTACAAGGCCTACGGCCCGGATGGCTGCCAGATGACCGATGACGCCGCCGCCATCGTCTACGACGAGATCCAGAAGACCGATGTGCTGACCGGCGCAAAGTACATCTCCTTCGCCGAGGGCGTGGAGCAGGGCCTCATCCGCTTTGTCGGCGATGACTGCAAGAAGGCTCTGTACGACGCCATCGAGGCACGTCAGGTCCGCCCCGGCCTGTGCAAAACGGCTGGTCTGAAGCTGGTGTACAGCCCGCTGAACGGCTCCGGTCTGGTGCCTGTGACCCATGTGCTGAACGATATGGGCATCACCGATATCACCATCGTGCCGGAGCAGGAGTACCCCAACGGCTACTTCACCACCTGCTCCTACCCCAACCCGGAGATCTTCGAGGCCCTGAAGCTGGGCCTGAACCTGGCCACCGAGACTGGCGCCGACCTGATGCTGGCGACCGACCCCGATGCCGACCGCGTGGGCATCGCCATGAAGTGCCCGGATGGCAGCTATGAGCTGGTCTCCGGCAACGAAATGGGCGTTCTGCTGCTGGATTACATCTGCGCCGGCCGCATCGAGAAGGGCACCATGCCCAAGAACCCTGTGGCCGTCAAGTCCATCGTTTCCACCCCGCTGGCTGACGCGGTGGCAAAGCACTACGGTGTGGAGATGCGCAACGTCCTGACCGGCTTCAAGTGGATCGGCGACCAGATCGCCAACCTGGAAGCTGCCGGTGAGGTGGACCGCTTCATCTTCGGCTTCGAGGAGAGCTACGGCTACCTGGCAGGCCCCTACGTCCGCGATAAGGACGCCGTCATCGGCTCCATGCTCATCTGCGAGATGGCTGCTTACTACCGCAGCATCGGTTCCTCCATCAAGCAGCGTCTGGAAGAGATCTACGCTCAGTACGGCCGCTACCTGAACAAGGTGGACAGCTTCGAGTTCCCCGGCCTGACCGGCATGGAGAAGATGGCTTCCATCATGCAGAAGCTGCGCGACGAGCCTCTGACCGAGCTGGCCGGCCACAAGGTCGTCAAGGTCACCGACTACAAGAAGCCCGAAGAGACCGGCCTGCCCGCCGCAAACGTCCTGATCTACACGCTGGAGAACGGCGCTACCGTCGTGGTCCGTCCCTCCGGCACCGAGCCGAAGATCAAGACCTATTTCACCACCCTGGGCAAGGACCTGGCCGAGGCACAGGCCCAGAAGGATGCTCTGGCTGCTGCCATTGAGCCGATCCTGAAGTAAAAGCAAACGATTTTTGGAGCTGTTGCAGGACTCCTTCCGGCATCGCTTGTGCGATGCCACCTCCCTCACAGAGGGAGGCTTCATAGCTGACCGCAGCGTTCAGGCCCTCTCCCAGAGGGGGCTGGCGCGGCGAAGCCGTGACTGGGGGGAGTTTCTTCAACGGCTCCATTTTTTATTGCCCGGTGCAGTTGCAGTTTGCCGGGCAATACGCTATAATATTCAATGTATCATTCTGTGCTTTCTGGAAGGCACGAAAAACGGAAGACAGGGTAGGTGTCAGAAGTGGAAAAACGTGTGACGGCGGTCCTGGTGGCCGCAGGTTCCTCCACCCGGATGGGGTTCGACAAACTCAGCTTTGATCTGGGCGGGGAGACCGTGGTACAGCGGAGCATCCGCGCCTTTGCGGAGTGCCCGCTGGTGGATGAGATCGTGCTGGTGGCGGGTAAGAACCGCGCCTTTCTGGAGCAGCAGGCTGCGGCCTGCCCAAAGCCGGTGCAGGTAGTGCCCGGCGGGGCCACCCGCGCCGAGAGCGCGAAGAATGGTGTGCTGGCGGCGCACGGCGACCTTGTGGCCGTCCACGATGCAGCCCGCCCCTTTGTGAGCGAAGCCGTCATCGAGGCGGCCGTCTACGCCGCAGCGGCCTGTGGGGCCGCGGCCCCGGCGGTCCCGGTGAAGGACACCGTCAAGCGGGCCGTACGCGGCGACGGTAAGACCGTGCCGGAGGCCTGCATGGTGGCCGAAACGCCCGACCGCAGCACACTGTATGCGGTGCAGACCCCCCAGTGCTTCGACCGTGCCGCCTATCTGGCTGCGCTGGAAGAGCTGGACGCAGAAAAGGCCCGCCTCGTCACCGACGATTGCAGCCTGTTCGAGCTGACCGGACGCCCGGTGCAGCTGACCCAGGGCGACTACGCCAATCTGAAGATCACCACGCGGGAGGACCTGCCCCGCCCGCAACAGAAGGAAGGAGAACCTATGCGCATTGGTCATGGTTATGATGTTCATCGTCTCGTGGAGGGCCGCAAGCTGATCCTGGGCGGTGTGGAGATCCCGTATGAGAAGGGCCTGCTGGGCCATTCCGACGCCGACGTGCTGGCCCACGCCGTTATGGACGCTGTGCTGGGCGCAGCGGCTCTGGGCGACATCGGGAAGCACTTCCCGGATACCGACCCCGAATATGCCGGGGCCGACAGCCTGATGCTGGCCCGCCATGTGGCCCGCATCGTCCGGGAGAACGGCTGGAAGGTCGAGAATATCGACTCCACCATCCTCTGCCAGAAGCCGAAGCTGGCTCCCTATATCCCCGCCATGCGCGAAAAGCTGGCCGAAGCCTTCGGGATGCCGCTGGACGCCGTGAGCGTCAAGGCCACCACCGAAGAGCATCTGGGCTTTACCGGCGAGGGGCTGGGCATCGCCGTCCATGCGGTGGCTCTGATCGAAACGCTGTAAGCAGGAGAAACTTTCATGACTCTGAACTCGATCATCGCGAATTTCCAGACGTTCAAGCTGGCGGACCTTCTGGATATCATCATCATCGCGTTTCTGATCTATCAGCTGCTGGGCATCATCAACCGCACCCGCGCCGGGCAGCTGGCCAAGGGTGCCCTGCTGGTGCTGGCCGTCTATCTGGTGGCGAACGTGCTCAACATGCGCACGGTCACCTGGCTGCTCAACTCGCTGCTGCAGGTCGGCCTGCTGACGCTGGTCGTGTTGTTCCAGCCGGAGATCCGCCGTGCGCTGGAACGGATGGGCCAGACCGACCAGTGGGCCTCGAAGCTCTTCAATGTGAAGGGCCGCTACAACGACCCCAGCTTCAAGGGGGCCTGGCGCAGCGCCATCATCGCCATCTGCGACGCCGCCGAGCGCTTTTCCGAGACCAAGACCGGCGCGCTCATCGTACTGGAGCGCAGCACCAATCTTTCTGAGATCGTCCGCACCGGCACACCAGTGAACAGCGCGGTCAACCTGGAAGTGCTGGGCACCATCTTCTACGAGGGCACCCCCTTGCACGACGGTGCCGCCATCATCGAGAACGGCCGTATCAAGGCGGCGGGCTGTGTGCTGCCGCTGTCCAATAACCTGGACCTTGGCAAGGATATGGGCACCCGCCACCGCGCCTGTCTGGGCATCGCAGAGAACTCCGACGCCATCGCCATTGTCGTCAGCGAAGAGACGGGCATCATCTCCATGGCCAAGAACGGCGTCCTCATCCGCCACTTTGACCGCCAGACCCTGTACACCCGTCTGGTGGATGAGATGATCCCCAAGGAGACCGCCAGCGAAAAGACCGACAACAGCTGGAAGGGCAGAGTCAAGCGCCTGCTGAGCTGGGTGAACCAGAAAGAGGAGGACGAGCAGTCATGAGCAACGAGCCGAACAAGAGCGGCACAAAGCCTGCCATCCAGCACAGCAAGAGCATCCTGGATGACCGCCGCATCCGGTTGCTGCTGGCCGTCGTGGGTGCCATCGTGGCCTGGATGGTCGTCACCATCGTGGTCCAGCCCGGCACCACCAAGACCATTGCCAATGTGCCGGTGGATTTCACCTACGATTCCGCTGCGTACACCTCCCGCGGCCTGAGCATCGTCAGCGCCCCGGAAAAATATGTCACCCTGAAAGTTTCCGGCGACGGCTACGCCATCGGCAGCCTCACGGCATCCGATTTCGTCGTCTACCCGGACTGGTCCGGTGTGCGCGACAGCGGCGAGAAGACCCTGCATCTGCAGGTGCGGGGCGTCAACGGCCTGCTGAACGGCGTCACCGTCTCCATCGAGGGCGGCGACAACAGCGTGGACGTGGTCTTTGATGTGGTGGAGGAAAAGACGGTCCCCATCACGGTGACCACCAACTACCTGACCATTGCCGATGGATATATTTTGTATGGGACGGAGCTTTCGAAGGAGAGCGTGACCCTCTCCGGCCCCAGCACCGAGATCGACAAGGTGACCACCTGCACCGCCGAAGTGACCCACAACGGCGAGCTGACGGAATCCGTCACCCTTGATACCGCTCTGCGGTTCTACACCAACAGCGGCAGCGAAGTCGAGTTCGCGTACACCACGCTGGAAGAGTCGAGCGTGGAGGTCACGCTGCAGGTCTACAAGATGGCCACGCTGCCCGTCAGCGTCAGCTTCATCAACGCCCCGCGCGACTTTGACGACTCGGTGCTGACCTACACGCTGAGCAAGAAGACCCTGAACGTGGCGGGCCCGGCCAGCCAGATCGACAAGCTGTCCACCCTGTCCGTCGGCACCATCGACCTGTCCACCTTCTCGCTGAACAAGGTCTATGAAATGCCCATCGAGCTGCCCAGCGATATCCGTCTGCTGGACAACATCTCCACCATCACCGTCAGCTTCGATTCCTCCAAACTGGAGGCCAAGACCCTGAATCTGCCCGCCGCGTGTGTGCAGGTGGTCAACCTGCCCTCCACCTATACCCTGACGGTGGAGACCGAGCGGCTGATGAACGTGACCCTCTGCGGCCCGGCGGGCGCGATGGAGGCCCTGACGCCGGAACAGGTCGTCATTGAGATCGACGCGGACGACTTCGCGGTGGCCATCGGCCAGCAGAACATCGCATGCAGACTGTATGTGCCGTCCAACGGCAAAATTTTCGCGCTGGGCAGCTATGTCATCCAGTGCAAGATCGAGAGCAACTAAAACGCAGCCCGCTCCGTCCATACTGTAGGCAGGGGGCGGCAATGAAAAAGAAAGCAATCATCGTATGATTTTGGTAAGAGACATCAGGCTCCCACTTTCCGCCGGGGAGCCGCAGGCCTTTGAAAAAGCGCTGCACCTGGCCCGCATCCCCCGCAGCAAAGCCGCCCATCTCGGTGTGGCAAAGCTGTCGGTGGATGCCCGCCACGGCCAGCCCAGACTGGTCTATACCGTTGCGGTAACGCTCAAGGACGAGGGTGAGGAATCTGCATTTGCAGGGGCCTCGCCCTGCGTTGCTCTCCGCAGCAGGACCGATTTTTCCGTCCAGAACGGCACCGAGCCGCTGGCCCACCGGCCCATCGTCTGCGGGCTTGGCCCGGCGGGTCTGTTCGCGGCGCTGCTGCTGGCCCGGCAGGGCTACCGGCCCATCGTGCTGGAGCGCGGCCCGGCGCTGGATGAGCGGGTGAAGGCGGTGGAGCATTTTTCCGCCACCGGCGAGCTCAATGAGAACGCGAACATCCAGTTCGGCGAGGGCGGCGCAGGCACGTTTTCGGACGGCAAGCTGACCACCCGCATCGGCGATGCGCTGTGCGGCTTTGTCACCGAAGTGTTTTTGCAGCATGGTGCCCCGGCGGAGATCGCCTGGAAGCAGAAGCCGCATGTCGGCACCGACCTGCTCCGGGGCGTCATCACCTCCATCCGGAAAGAGATCGAATCCCTGGGCGGCGAGGTGCACTTCAACACGGCTCTGACCGGCTTTGTGCGGAAGGATGGCAGGCTTGTCGGCGTCCAGACCACGCAGGGCAGCTTCCCGTGCGAGGCGCTGGTGTTCGCGGTCGGCCACTCGGCGCGGGATACCTTTGAAATGCTGATGGACAGCGGCCTTGTGCTGGAGTGCAAACCGTTCAGCGTGGGCTTCCGGGCGGAGCATCTGCAAAGTGCGATCGAAAAGAGCCTCTACCACGAGGCGGCGGGCCACCCGGCGCTGCCGCGCGGGGAATACCAGCTGTCCCAGCATGTGGGCAGCCGGTGTGTCTACACCTTCTGCATGTGTCCCGGCGGGCAGGTGGTGGCCTCGGCCAGCGAGGCGGGCCGGGTGGTGACCAACGGCATGAGCTACCATGCCCGCAGCGGCAAAAACGCCAACGCGGCGGTGGTGGTCAGCGTGGGAGCCGAGGATTTCGGCAATGACCCGCGCCGGGCCATCGCGTTCCAGCGGGAGCTGGAAGCCAACGCCTATCAGGCGGGCCGCGCCGGAGGAGCCTATGCGGCCCCGGCGGAAAACGTCCGGAGCTTCCTCGAAGGCCGGGGAGAACTGCACATCGGCACGGTGGAGCCGACCTACGACCGGGGCGTCGTGGCGGCAGACCTGGGCGCTTTGCTGCCTGGGGAGCTGGCCGACACCCTGCGGGCCGGTCTGCGGGCGTATGAACGCAAGATCGCCGGGTACACCGCGCCGGACGCGGTCCTGACCGGTCTGGAGACCCGCACCAGCAGCCCGGTGCGGCTGAAGCGGGAAGAAGATCTGGAATCGGCCCAGCTGGCAGGGTTGTACCCCTGCGGAGAAGGCGCGGGCTATGCAGGCGGCATCATGAGCGCCGCCGTGGACGGCCTGCGGGTCGCCCGCGCGATCATCGGCCGGTATCGTCCGGCAGAAGGGTGAGAAGATTTTGATGAACGATCGTGAAAACGATAGGATGAAGGAGACCGAAGGCCAGCAGGTGCAGCGGGAACTGGAAGACCAGCTGCGTGAGTTTGGCGACACCATGTCCGATGCGTTCCGCTATGGCTTTGAGGGCCGGGGCATGGAGATCGGCGACCGGGCCTGGGATGTGGGAAAAGCGGCCGTCCATGCGGCCAACTTCGGCATCTCGGAAGCGGGAAAAGCCCTCCGGAACAGCCGGAACGAATACTACAAAGCCCAGCAGGAGGCACAGAAAACCGGGCCTCAGAACGCGGGCGGGATGCCCCAGTGGGCCAGGCAGATCTTTGGCCTGAAAGGGGAGCAGACCCCCGTAGACCTGCTGCGTGCAGACGGCAAAAAGCGCCAGAACGGCGGTGCAGCCCTGCTGGCCGTGGGAATCACCTTCATGGTGATCTTCGGGCTGGGAACGCTGGGCTGCCTCATTGGGTTGGGCGTTGTGTCGCCGGACGTTGTGGTGGCGGCTACGGAGGACGGCAGTGTGCTGATGACGGGCACGGACTACGTTATGAACACCGCCTACAACGCGCTGGGCATCGTCGGCAGCGCGCTGGCCCTTGTTACGGCGGGCTTTGGCTGGATGACGGCCTGCGGTTCCGCCTGGGTGAAAGCCGGAAAGCAGCTGGGGCAGTTCGCCGATCTTGCGGATACCACCGACTACCACAAGGGCCTTTCGGTCCGGATGCTGGCCGACCTCGTCCACCAGAACCGGAAAAAAATGCTGAAGAAGCTGCAAAAATACATCCGCAAAGGCTGGCTGAACGGATGGCTGGATGAAAAAGCGGAAACACTCTATCTGACGGCGGAGGATTACCGCGCCGCGCAGGAGGCCAGAGCCGCCGTGCAGGCAGAGCCGGAACCCAAGGCCGAACCGCAGGCGGAACCCCAGGAGACCCCGCTCAACCTCGAAACGACCCGCCGCTTCGCCAAAGTGCTGGCGCAGGAGCAGCAGCTCATGCAGGACGCGCAGGGCGTGGAGGAGCTGGCCCACATGCAGAAGACCACCGAGGCCATCTGCGACTGGCTGGAAGCCCACCCCGAAAGCCTGCCGAAAGCACGGCGGTTCGCGGAATACTATATCCCGACCACCCTCAAGCTGCTGCACACCTACAACGATGTACAGGGCCAGAAAGGCGATAATGCCGAGAGCATCCGCCGGGACATCGCGGGCATCCTGCATACGCTCAATCAGGCGTATGACAACCTCTACGATAATCTGCTGAGCGATGTGGCGCTGGATGTCTCCAGCGAGATCGCGGCATTGCAGGGAATGCTGGCCAACGACGGCCTGACCGGGGAGGGATTGCGATGACCTGCCGGGCATGGACCTTAAAAGAATTTGACCGCACCGCCCTCAAGGAGCTGACCGCCGCCATTGCGGAACAGAACACCGAAGAACTGGAGCAGAACGCTCTGGACGATGAGCCCTGGAGCGAGCAGAAATACGCCGCCACGCTGGCGGCACAGCAGAAGGAGGCGGGCCTGCTGGCGGGTGTGCTGGCCGCGCGCGGCATCACCGACCCCACCGAGGCGCTGACCCTGCTGGCGGGCGAGGAAGAGCTGAGCGACCCCATGCTTCTGACGGACATGGACAAAGCCTGTGCCCGCATCCTCGAAGCCATCGACAAAGAACAGACCATCGTTGTTTACGGCGATTATGATGTGGACGGCGTGACGGCCACGGCCCTGCTGTACCAGCACCTCAAGGGGATGGGCGCAAACGTCAAGTGTATGCTGCCCAGCCGCGAGGGCGACGGCTACGGCCTCTCGAAAAACGCCGTGCAGTCCATCCACGACAAGGGCTGTCAGCTCATCGTCACGGTGGACAACGGCATCTCCGCGCTGGAAGAAGCCGACTTTGCGGCTTCGCTGGGCGTAGACCTCATCGTGACGGACCACCACCTGCCCCACGACACCCTGCCCCACGCAGTGGCCGTCGTGGACCCCCGCCGCGCCGACGATCACAGCCCTTTCAAGGGCCTGTGCGGCGCAGGGGTGGCCTTCAAGCTCTGTGCGGCGCTGGACGGCTGCCCGCCGGAAGAGATGCTGGACTACTGCGGCGACCTGGCCGCCGTGGGCACCGTGGCGGACGTCATGCCGCTGACCGGCGAGAACCGCACCCTCGTCAAGGCGGGCCTGAAACTGCTGCAGCAGACCGACCGGCCGGGCTTTTCGGCCCTGCTGGAAGAGGTCGGTCTGGCGGGCAGGCCTATCACGGCCGAGAACGTCAGCTATGCCATCGCGCCCCGCATCAACGCGGCGGGCCGGATGGACAACGCCGTCACCGCGCTGCAGCTCGTCCTCTGCGAGGAGGAGGAGCGCGCCGAGGAGCTGGCGCATAAGCTGAACGAGATCAATGTGGCCCGGCAGGAGACCGAGCAGGAGATCGTCCGGGCTGCGCAGGAGCAGCTGGATGCGGAACCCGCCATCCTCGAAGACCGGGTCATCCTCATCTGGGGCCGGGACTGGCACCCCGGCGTCATCGGCATCGTAGCCTCCCGGCTGGTGGAAAAGACCGGCCGCCCCGTCATCGTCGTCTCGGTGGATGCGCACGGCGAGGGCAAGGGCAGCGGCCGCAGTGTGCAGGGCTTCAACCTGCATGCCTGCATCGCCTCGTGCGAGGACATCCTGCTCCGCTTCGGCGGCCACGCCATGGCGGCGGGCCTCTCGGTGCGGGAAGAGAACCTGCACGAGCTGCGCCGCCGCCTGAACGAGTGGGCCGCGCGGGAGTGCCCCGTGCTCCTCACGCCGCCGCTGGAATGCGACCTGTCCATCCATCTGGACCGCATCACCGTGGAGTCGGTCCGGCGGCTGGAACAGCTGGCTCCCTACGGAGCCGAGAACCCCACCCCCGTTTTTGTGCTGGAAAAGGCCGTTATCGACGGCATCTACCCGGTGTCGGAGGGCAGGCACTGCCGCCTGCGCCTGCGGCAGGGCAGCGCCAGCCTGTATGCCGTCTGGTTCGGGATGCACCCGGAGCAGCTGCCCTATGCCATGGGCGATGTCGTGGACGCCGCGCTGAACCTTTCGGTCTACGATGCGCCGCGCGGGGCACAGCTTTCGGGCCGCATCCTGGAGCTGCACCCGGCGGGGCTGGGCAATGCCGCCGCCGAGCAGACGGCGCTGGTGCAGGCGCTCCGGCGCGGCACCCCGCTCACGGCGGAACAGAAAGCAACCGTGGCGCCCAAGCGGAGCGATATCATCACAGTGTACCGTGAACTGCAGGCCCGGCGCTGGCACGCTGAGGATCTGCAGCCCCTGTTTGCAAAGCTGGGGGAGCAGAACACCGGCAAGATCCTGGTCGCACTCACCGCCCTCGAACAGGTGGGGCTCATCGCGGTGCAGGAATGCGGCGGGGCAAAGTTCTGGGAACTGGTGCCCGCACAGGGCAAGAAGAATCTTGCCGACGCACCGATCTTGAAATGTCTGGAGGAAGAGTAAATGCCAGAGGGAAAAAGTATGCTGGACCCGGTCAAGCCGGAGGATTCCTATTCCGCAAAAACACACCTGCATCAGGCCGTGAGCAACCCGCCGGAAGTGGCGACGGTCGCAGCCACGGCTCTGCCTGCCAATGCCCCCGAAGGGGCGCTGCCCAGTGAGGTGCGCCCGGAGATCATCACCTGGGAAAAGCTGGTGGAGGCCATCCAGGCCAGCGGCAAAGCCTACAATATGGAGATGATCCAAAAGGCGTATGACCTGGCCAACAATGCCCACAAGGGCGTCTGCCGCCGCAGCGGCGAGCCCTACATCTGCCACCCGCTGGCCGTGGCCCGGCTGGTGCTGGACCTGGGCATGGACACCGAGAGCATCGCCGCCGCCCTGCTCCACGATGTGGTCGAGGACACCCCCACCACCCTGGACGACCTGAAGGCCGCCTTTGGCGAGGAAGTGGCCCTGCTGGTGGACGGCGTCACCAAGCTGACCAAGATCCAGTTCTCCAACATCGAAGAGCTGCAGGCCGAGAACCTGCGCAAGATGCTGCTGGCCATGAGCCGTGACGTCCGCGTGATGATCATCAAGCTCTGCGACCGGCTGCACAACATGCGCACCGGCGACGCCTGGCCCGAACAGAAGCGCCGCGACAAGGCCCGCGAGACGATGGAGGTCTATGCTCCCATCGCCAACCGCCTGGGCATCCTGAACGTGAAGGAAGAGCTGGAAGACCGCAGCCTGCACTATCTGGACCCCGTGGGCTACAACGAGATCAGCAAGATGCTGAGCGAGCGCGCGGGCGAGGAGTTTCTGGCCAGCGTGTCCGGCGTCATCGAGCAGCGGCTGGAAGAGAGCGGCATCGAGGGTGCGACCATCAAGCGCCGCGTCAAGAGCATCTACGGCATCTACCGCAAGACCATCATGCAGAACAAGTCCTTCGACGAGATCTACGATATCTATGCGGTCCGCATCATTCTGGATACCCTGGCCGAGTGCTACAGCACTTTGGGCCTCATCCACGATATGTACCACCCGCTGCCCAACCGCTTCAAGGATTATATCTCCACCCCCAAACCCAACGGCTACCAGAGCCTGCACACCACCGTCATCGGGCACGAGGGCATCCCCTTCGAAGTTCAGATCCGCACCCGCAAGATGGATGAACAGGCCGAGTACGGCGTCGCGGCCCACTGGAAGTACAAAGAGGGGCTGGACGGCCACGACAAGCTCGACGAGCGTCTGGCCTGGGTCAGCCAGCTGCTGGAAAATCAGCGCGTCAGCGAGGATTCCGGCAATCTGCTGCACGACCTGAAGAGCGACCTGCTGCCGGAGGAGGTCTTCGCCTTCACCCCGAAGGGCGATGTCATCAACCTGCCCGCCGGTGCCACCTGCATCGACTTTGCCTATGCCATCCACTCCGCCGTCGGCAACCGGATGGTGGGCTGCAAGGTGAACAACCGGATAGTCCCCATCGACCACATCGTCTCCACCGGCGAGATCATCGAGGTCCTCCTCGGTGCGGCGGACAAAGGCCCCAGCCGCGACTGGCTCAAGATCGTGCGCACCAGCGAGGCCAAGAGCAAGATCCGCAACTGGTTCAAGAAGATGCGCCGGGAAGAGAACATCCAGCAGGGCCGCGATGCGCTGGCCCGCGAACTGCGCCGCGAGATGATCTTCATCCCGGACGACGAGCTGGATGACTTCATCGGCAGCTGCTGCCGCCGCCTGCGCCAGAACAACGCCGAGGAGCTGTATGCGGCCATCGGCTACGGCGGCATCACCATCGCCAACTGCCTGCCCAAGCTGAAAGAGGAGTGGCAGAAGCTCAAGGCCGAGGAAGACAAGACCGAACAGCTGGCCAAAGTGGATTTGAGCAAGGTCCATGCCACCGACGGCGTCGTGGTGGAGGGGTTCGACAACACCCCCATCAAGTTCGCCAAGTGCTGCTCGCCGCTGCCCGGCGACCCCATCGTGGGCTTCATCACCCGCGGGTTCGGCGTCTCCATCCACAAGCAGAGCTGCGCCAACGCCATTTCCAGCATGAAGGACCCCACCAACGCCCCCCGCTGGGTCAAGGCGTACTGGGCCGACAGCGTCAAGGACAGCTACAAGGCCGGCCTTGAGATCGTGGCGCTGGACCGCAACGAACTGCTGCGGGACGTGCTGAGCGCTCTGGCCGACATCCGGGTGCCCATCTACACGATGAACGCCCGTCAGGTGGAAAACAACTGCGCCGTGGTCAGCCTGACCATCGGCATCAACAACACCGAGCATCTCAACCGGGTGGTGGCCCGCCTGTCCAAGATCAAAGATGTGCTCAAGGTCACAAGGAGTTAAACCATGCGTGCAGTCATTCAGGCCGTTTCGTCGGCCAGTGTCCGGGTCGATGGGGGCGAGCCCCGCGCCATCGGCCCCGGCCTTGTCATCCTGCTGGGCGTCCGCGACACCGACTCGCTGGACATCGTGCCCAAACTGGCCGAAAAGTGCGCGGGCCTGCGCATCTTCAAGGATGAGAACGACAAGCTGAACCTCAGCGCAAAAGACCTTGGGTATTCGGCGCTGGTGGTCAGCCAGTTCACCCTGTATGGGGACACCCGAAAGGGCTTCCGGCCCAGTTTCATCCACGCAGCCAAAGCCCCGCTTGCAGTGGACGCCTACGAGCTGTTTCTGGCCGAGATGAACAAGCAGGGCCTCCGGGAGGTCCGGCACGGAGAGTTCGGGGCGGATATGCAGGTGGCTCTGGTCAACGAGGGGCCCTGCACCATCGTCATCGACACCGACGAGTGGAAAAAGAAGGATTGAGAGGGATAACATGCAGGCATTTCATCTTCTCGGCTCTGCGCCGTTTTACACCAACAGTTTTCTGCTGCTCACCAAGGCAGGCCATGCGGTCATCATCGACCCGGCGGCCGAGGTGCAGGAATACGATAAGATCCTGCGGGACCACGGCGCCGTGCTGACGCACATCCTGTGCACCCACGGCCACTACGACCATGTGGGCAGCGCCGGTGTGCTGAGCCGCGAGTGGGGCGCAAAGATCTGGTGCGAAGCCGCCGACTGCGCCGGGACCCAGCTCTTCCCCCTGAAGAGCGCCGATTTCGGTTATGAAGAGGAGGCCAACCTTTCGGTGGATGAGCTGACCTTCACCGCATGGCACACCCCCGGCCACACCGAGGGCAGCGTGGTGCTGCTGTGCAGCGAATATCTCTTTGTGGGCGATACGGTCTTTCAGGGCAGCATCGGCCGCACCGACCTCGAAGGCGGCAGCGACCGCAAGATGGAGGCGAGCCTGCGCAAGTTCGCGGGCCTGCCCATCCCCAAGGAGACCCAGCTCCTGCCCGGCCACGGGGATTTCTCGACCTATGGCGAGGAGCTGGAGACCAACTACTATATCAAAGCCGCACTGCGGAACGCATAAAAAAGGCAGGAACACATGAAGATCTATATCACAGGGCTTGCATCCGGCTACGAGGTCGAGCATCTGGTCCGGCTGTTTTACCCAATGGCACCGCTCACCCTGACTCCGCCCGCAGCCGGGGAGGACTGTGTGTGGGCCGAGCGGAAGCCGGACGGTCTGCTGGCGCTGGTGCGGGAGCACGGCGGACAGGAGACCGTCTCCGCCCCGCTGCCGGGGCCGGACGGCGAGACCGAAGCCTTTGCTCTTGCCAGCCTGACCTATGACCTGCTGCGCCGCTGGACGGGCATCCGCCCGCCCTGGGGCAAGATGACCGGTGTGCGCCCGGTCCGACTCATCCACGACAAGCGCGCTGCCGGTTGGAGCGAAGCGGAGATCGACCGCTTTTTCCTGAGCCGGTTCGACTGCTCGGAGCAGAAATACCAGATGGCCAGAGCCATTGCCGATCTGCAGGAGCCGATCCTGCGCCTGGGCAGCGAGCCGAAGACCTACAGCCTGTACATCGGCATCCCATTCTGCCCCTCCCGGTGCAGCTATTGCAGCTTCGTCAGCTGCAATCTCGACCGGGACCGCAAGCTGGTGCAGCCCTATGTGGACTGCCTCTGCCGCGAGGTAGAGGAGATCCGGGCGCAGGCGGAGCAGGCCGGGCTGAAGCTGTGCAGCATCTACATCGGCGGCGGCACGCCCACCAGCCTTTCGGCAGACCAGCTCCGCCAGCTGATGGGCACCGTGCGGCAGTGCTTTGACCTTTCCCGCGTCGTGGAATACACGGTGGAGGCAGGCCGCCCCGACTGCACCGACGCCGAAAAGCTGGCCGTCATCAAGGAGTACGGGGCGACCCGCATCTCCATCAACCCCCAGACCTTTTCGGACGAGGTGCTGGTCGGCATCGGCCGCCGGCACTCGGCGCAGGACATCCTGGACTGCTTCGCCGACGCCCGGAAGGCGGGCCACGACGACATCAACATGGACCTCATCGCGGGCCTGCCCGGCGACACCGTGGAGGGCTTTGAGCGCAGCCTGCGGCAGGCCATCGCGCTCGACCCGGAGAACATCACCGTCCACACCCTGACCCTCAAGCGGGCCTCCCGCATCGTCATCGAGGACCAGCGGGAGAACGACTACGCCGATGTGGCCGCCATGCTGGAACGCTGCCATCTGCTGGCAGAGGCGGGCTACCGGCCCTACTACCTCTACCGCCAGAAGAATACCCTGCAAAATCTGGAAAACGTGGGCTGGTGCAAGCCGGGCCACGAAGGATATTACAACATCTATATCATGGAGGAAGTCCAGACCATCCTTTCCGCAGGCGCGGGCGGCAGCACCAAGCTGGTGGCCGACGGCGGAAAACGGATGCAGCGCATCTTCAACTTTAAGTATCCGACCGAATACATCCAGCGCTTTGCGGAGGTTCTGGAACGGAAAAAAGGAGTGGCTGATTTTTATGATCACGATTTGGGTCCCGAAACGTCTGGTGGAGATCGACCTTTATAACATTGCCGCCCGCAGCCCGGAAGCGCTGGCGGAGATGAGCGAGCGCAGCTACCGCGAGCGAGTCCGCTACGCGGCCGAAAAAGTCCGCTTTTCCGGCACTAAGATCGTCATGCTCACCGGCCCGTCGGCCAGCGGCAAGACCACCTCGGCCCACAAGCTGGCCGAAGAACTCATCCGGCAGGGTACACCGGCCCATGTGGTCAGTCTGGACAATTTCTTCCGGGGCGCGGAGTTCTACCCCCGGATGCCGGACGGTACACTGGACTACGAGAACCCCGACACCATGGATCTGCCCCTCATCCGGCAGTGCCTCCGTGAGCTGAGCGAGACGGGAAAGACCGTGCTGCCGATCTACGATTTCACCAGCGAGAAGCGCTCGGATGCGACCGAACCCGTGGACCTGCAGGGCGGCGTCTGCATCGTGGAGGGCATCCATGCCCTCAACCCGGAGCTGACCAGCCTTGTGCCCGGTGAGGAAGTCTACCGCATCTATGCCGGTCTGCGGGAGGAATACTGCATCGACGGCCGCCGGGTCATCAACACCCAGGACATCCGCCTGTGCCGCCGCACCCTGCGCGATGCCGCCGCCCGCGGCCGCAGCCCCGAAAAGACCCTTGCCATGTGGGACCGCGTCCTGGACGGCGAGACCCGGTATATCAAGGGCTTCAAGACCACGGCGGACTTCCTGCTGGATACCTCCTTCACCTACGAGATGGGCCTCATCGCCCAGCTGCTGCAAAAGGTGCGCCGCCAGTTCGTGCTGGAAGGCCACAATGCCGAGCTGTGGGACGAGACGGCCCGCCGGTTCGAGCATGTGGCCCCCCTGCCGCTGGACCTGCTGCCTGCCGACAGTATGCTGCGGGAGTTCTACGGCAGCGAGGCGAACTGACGAAGGGCTGTCCGGAGTTTGTGTAAATGCGAAAAATCTGTTTCCAAATCCGCACGAAACTGTAAAACTTGCGGCAAATTCGTTGCAATCAGAGGTGGAGTGCGCTATAATGAAACCATCATCCGAAAGCACAGGAGGGGAAGTACCCTTCCGCTGAGAGAGGTGTCTGTTATGGATTTCAACAAGATCAAGGAAATGGGTCTGGAATACGCCGAAAAAGGCAAAAATGCAGCAATGGATCTGGCCGAGCGCGGCAAGACGCAGGCAAAGATCGTGAACGAGCAGACCAAGCTCGCCCGCGCACAGCGCCAGCTGGGTGCGCTGGTGTACAGCCTGGCCAAGGGCAACGAAGAGAACCAGCCCCTTGTGGATAAGTACATCGAGATGATCGATGCCATCGAAAAGAACCTGGCCGCTCTGCGCGAGAGCATCGGGACGCCCGCAGCGGAAGCTGCCCCGGAACCCGAAGCACCGGCGGACAGCGTGACCATTGAGTTCCCCACCGACGCACAGCCTGCTGCGGAGGAAAAGAAGACCTGCCCGCAGTGCGGCGCTCCGGTTTCGGACGATGCACTGTTCTGCAACAAGTGCGGCGCGCAGCTGTGACCTGAAATTGAAACAGCCCAAGGCGGGCGGTGTCCGTGCGGGATACCGCCCGTTTTTATACCAAAGTGTGAAAAATCTGGAAACATTTGGAGCGAAAAACCGGAAAATGCGCTTGTCCCCTTGAAAAATGGCGGATTCTGCGATACAATAAAGCCCTACTTTTGGAGCAGAAGGGAGCGTTTGCCCATGCTGGACTGGCCGGAGCGGGAGCACTATACGGCAGAGGACCTCATCGAGATCCTCCGCATCCTGCGCGACCCCGAAACGGGCTGTCCGTGGGACAAGGTGCAGACGCACCAGTCCATCCGGAAAAATTTTCTGGAGGAAACGTATGAGGCACTGGAAGCCCTGGATGCCGACGACCCCGCGATGCTGCGGGAAGAGCTGGGCGATGTGCTGATGCAGGTAGCCTTCCATGCCGTCATGGAGGAGGAGCGGGGCCGGTTCGATTTTGAGCAGGTCTGCCGTGAGGTGTGCGAGAAGCTGGTGTTCCGTCACCCGAACATCTTTGCTTCCTCTGCGGCGGAAAATGCCGGTATAAACAGCTGGGATGCGCTCAAAAATAAGGAAAAGGGACGCCGGACGCTGGCCGATGAGCTGGGCACCGTACCGGCCACCCTGCCTGCCTTGATGTATGCTCAGAAACTGCAGAAGCGCGCCGCAGGCTATGGCCTCGGTGCAGTGGACCAGGAATGCGCGGCTGCTGCCCTGCGGGCGGCAGAACAGAACTGGGACGCCGCTGCACCGGAGGATGCCGCCGCACGGGCGGGAGAGTTGCTGTTCGCAGCGGTCAACGCCATCCGGCTGGCCGGTGTGGATGCCGAAGAAGCACTGACCTTTGCCTCGAAGCAATTCCGGGACGAGCTGCTGGCCCCACAGGCGGGAGCGAACGGGTATCAGGCCGAAATGCCTGCTCCGATAGATAGAAAATGATGAGTACAAATTTTGTGGAGGTTTTACTATTATGACCAAGACTGATCTGATCGCACAGGTTGCGGCAAACACCGAAATGAGCAAGAAGAGCGCTGAACTGGCTGTCAACGCTGCATTCGAGGCACTGGGCAAGGCCATGGCAGAGGGTGAGAAGATCACCATCTCCGGCTTCGGTACCTTCGAGATCCGTGAGCGCGCCGAGCGTCAGGGCATCAACCCCCGCACCCGCGAGCCCATCACCATCGCTGCTTCCCGCAGCATCGTGTTCAAGCCGGGCAAGGCTCTGAAGGATACCCTGTAAGTTCGATCTTTGCCGCCGGGGCCGCAGCTGGTTCCGGCGGTTTTTTATATGGAGGTTTCCCATGCGATTGGACAAATACCTGAAAGTTTCGCGGCTCATCAAGCGCCGCACCGTGGCAAACGAGGTGGCCGATGCAGGCCGCATCCTCATCAACGGCAAGGTCGCCAAGGCCAGCCAGGCCGTCAAGGCGGGCGACCTCATCGAGGTCACCTTCGGCAACCGCCCCATCAAAGTCCGCGTGCTCTCCGATGTGGAGCCCCGCACCAAGGATGTCGCGCGGGAGATGTACGAGATCCTTTCGGAATAAGACTGAGACAGAAAAACCTCCTGAATTGCACGAATGTGCCGTTCAGGAGGTTTTTGCATATTATAGCAGTTTGCGTTTTTAATGCACAAGCAACATCCGCAAACTGCATATCGCAAATATGCCGTGTTGATGGGCACTATTTTTGAAAATTGCGATAGAAATCAACCGAATGGATCGCAGCGTTTTCGAAAACGAGATAATCGTTGTATTCGTGGGTCAGCGCTTCTGTGTCGCGCTTTCCGCTTGGCTTGACGGAAAAGAAATCGCGAAACTTGTAAGCGCTGGGGACGGCAGGGGCGGGGAGAACTTGTTCGCAATGGGTATGCAGCTCCTTCAGAAGTTGGAGTTTATCACCGAAGAAGTCTTTTTTCAGAAGGATATGTGCGACCGGGAACGAAGAACCATCCCGATGCAGGACAACGATTTCACAGATATCGACCGCAGGATTTTGCAGAATAACGTTTTCGATATCAAACAGGTAATGCTTTTGGCTCTGAGCGTCGATAAAGTAATCGACTGCACGGCCAAGAACATATACAAAGCCGTCCGCATCCAGGTAGCCGATATCACCCGTGTGGCCCCATTTCCGGCCTTGTTCATCTACCCGGAAAAATGCGTTTGTTGCATCCGGGTTCTGATAGTATTCTTTCATGCAGCAGGGCGTCGAGACCTGCAATTCACCCCGCTGGCCGTAAGGAAGCTCTTTTCCGGTATCGGGATCAAAGGCGCTGACCGTGGCAAGGGGAAGAGGAATGCCCGTGGAGCCGATTTTGTTTCGCGGCCCGGCGGGGGTGATGCCGGAGGATGTGAACGTGACGGTTGCACCCAGTTCGCACATTCCCCAGCCCTTTTGAATACCTCGGTTGCAATGATGCGAAGAAAGGAAATCGTTGATTTTGCTTTCTGTCTCGGTAAGAAGTTGTTCGCCGCCAGTTATAGGGCAAATCAAAAACGATAAGTCGTGTTCAGGATCGAGATGTTCCATTGCGTAGAGCCAGAGACTGGTGGCACCAAAAACATAATTGGGAGAGTATTTCTCAATATCAGAAGTGAAGTTTTCAGGACTGAATAAAGGTTCGAGAATGCAAGAGGCTCCCAAGCAAAGGGGCATCAACAGAGAGATTGAAATGCCGCTGGAAAACCAGATGGGGACGATGTGCAGAAACTTTTTCTGGCGGGAAACTTCAGGAAAACCAGTCTCGTACTGCGCAATCGTTGCGTTGATTCCATCGTTGGTCAACACGATGCCCTTCGATGCTCCGGTCGTGCCAGAAGAATAGACCATGACCACAGGGGTGTCTTTCTGATAAGGTGCTTCCGTTGGAGAAGCATAGGAACTACCCGTTTTGATGAAAGCAGACCAAAGAGAGCGTTTGGAATTCTCATGGAGAGCTTGTTTCAGCTCAGGCTCCAGAGGGCTTTTGAGTTCGGCAAGAATGCGGAGCGGAACAGGGAGCGAAGCCGTGGCAGGAAGAACAACAAGATGCCGGATGCAAGTTTCGGACAAGATGGATGAAACGCTGGCGTAGAGCTTGTCCAGCACAAACAAAAACGCTGCGTTTGTTTCATTGATGCGGTCACGGATCTGCTCCGGCTGAAACATGGGATTGACGAAATTGGCCAGCGCGCCGATTTTGCTGCAGGCAAGAACGATATAAACGGCTTCGGGGGTTCCTGCGGTACAAAGCGTGACACAGTCTCCGGCCCGGACACCGTTGGAGAGCAGCGCTTTTGCGCAGGCTTCAACGTGTTCAAATAATTTTGAAAAAGTGATTTTTACACCAAAATATTCCAATGCGGTTTCGCTCAGGTGTTCTTTGTTGTGCTGGTAGATGTTTTGGTATACGGTACACGAAGCAGGTTGCGCATGAAGGGCCTCGGAACTGTAGTACGTCAACCAAGGCTTGTCAATGGATGGATACCCGGATATTTTTGTGTTGCACATAATGATTCCTCCCAATAAAAGATGAAATTAACCCTTTTGAACAATTATAACCCAAAAGAGTTAATCTTTTCAAGAGCTTTTCGATATGCTTTTTCTAAAAAAGGAGAAAGCACAGATGAATATTGGAGATGCCGTCAGGGAGCGGATCTTGGAACTATGCCGGGAAAATGATATTTCCATCAACAAGCTCTGCACCATGAGTGGAGTTACACAGTCTACGGTGAACAACATCGTCAGCGGAAGAAACAATAGCGCAACGGTATCGACCATCAAGAAGCTGTGCGATGGACTGGGAATCTCCATTGAAGATTTTTTCCATTCGGAGCTGTTCCGGAATCTGGAACAAGAAGTCAAATAACGAATAACGGCACCCTGCCCTTCATACAGTGAGAAAAAGGGGAGTTGTGCCATGAACAAGACCGCCGAAAAAACGCCCGCCCCGCCCCACGACCTGATTTTGGAAGGCCGCAGCAAACTGACGGTGACCGGTGTGAAGCGGGTGCTGCGGTGCGATGCCGACAGCGCCGCGATGGAAACGGGCAAAGGGGTGCTGCACCTGACGGGAGCCGAGCTGAACGTGACCAGCCTCGACCTGGAGAGCGGGGAAGTGCGCCTGACCGGCCGCATCGACGCACTGGAATATACGGCCGAGCGGACGCCGGGCGGCCTGCTGCGCCGTCTGCTGCGCTGATGGCCCCGGCGCTTCCGGTGGGGCTCATCGGGCAGGAGGCGGCAGCCTGCGTTCTGCTGGGGGCCGTTCTGGGCGGGGCAAGGGCGCTGTTCCCGGAAAAAGGCCGGGGAGCCTTTCTGCCGGACGTGCTGCTCGTGGGGGCGCTGCTGCTGGGGCTGCAGTCCTATGCGGCGTCGCTGAGCTTCGGCGGGGTGCTGCGGTGGTATCAGCTGGCGGCGGCCGTCTTTGGCGCGTGGGCGGCAGAACGTGTGCTGCGCGGGCCGGTGCGGGGTGTGTTCTTTGTGCTGGGGCTTCCGCTGCAAGGGGCCCGGCGGCTCCTCGCGCCGGTGCTGCTGGCCCGAAAAGTGCGTTCAAAACGTGCCAAAGAACGCCGGAACGCAAAAAGGAACGCAAAAAAACAAAAAAAGAACTTGCCAAGACCACAGCGGATGTTGTATAATTCTAACGTATCAAAGTAAGACCACAGGCGCATCGGGCCTGCTGATTTCAGGGGGCACTGAGTTATGACGAATCCGAGCCGCAAAAAACGCAGAAAGAACACGGTGCTGCGCACGGTGTTCCGGCTGTTCTTCCTCCTGCTGCTGTTGAGTATGCTGGCAGCATACATCTCCAATCAGGTGGCCATCAGCTCCAAACGTGCCGAGCTGCAGACCCTGAACGAGCAGATCGAACAGCAGCAGACCAAAAACGAGGAGCTGCAGCGCATCCTCAGCGGCGACGCGGATGACGTGACCGAATGGGTCGCCCGTGATTCTTACAACTACGCCGCCCCCAACGAGCGCATCTTTGTGGATGTGACCGGCAACTGAGGGCGGGTCCTCCGGGAGGGTCTGCGGCCCGCCCCGGAACAGCCACCCAAAAAGAGAGCAAGGAGTATTGAGTTTTGGCGATTGAGGTAGGGAACGTATTTGAAGGCCGTGTGACCGGCGTGAAGCCGTTCGGCGCATTTGTTGCGCTGCCGGAGGGCCGGGTAGGCATGGTCCACATTTCCGAAGTGTCCAATGAATATGTGCAGGACATCAACACCGTCCTGCACGACGGCGATACCGTGAAGGTGCAGGTCATCCAGGTGGCACCGGATGGCAAGATCGCATTGTCCATCAAGCGGCTGCTGCCGCGCCCGGCCCGCACGGACCGCGGCCCCCGCCCCGGCGGCCCGCGCAGCGGTGCCCCGCGTGAGGGCGGACATTTCGGCGGTTCCCGCGGCGGCGGACGCCCCCCGCGTGAGGGCGGCAGAGGCCCGGCCCGCGAGGCTGCGCCCCGCGTCTGGCAGCCCAAAGCGCCCGCCAGAAGCGACAATCTGAGCTTTGAGGATATGATGAGCCGCTTCAAGAGCCAGAGCGAAGAGAAGATGGCCGACCTGGACCACGAGACCAACAACCGCCGTGGCGGCGGTTATGCCCCGCGCTCCCGCCGCGGCCGCTGAACCCAATGAACTGATCGGGCCTGTCCCCAGCCGGGACGGGCCTGTTTTTGTGAACTGCGCCCCGGCGCAAGAAAGGAACACTAAATGCCTGCAAAATTTGAACTGATCGCGCCCTGCTTCTTCGGCTGCGAGTCCACGGCCAACTTCGAACTGCGCCGCATCGGTGCGGAGAATATCCGGGTCAGCGACGGCCGCCTGACCTTTGAGGGCGGTGCGGAGATGATCGCAGCCGCCAACCTCAACCTGCGCACCGTCGAGCGCGTCATGCTGCTGCTGAACACCTACCCGGCCTCCACCTTCGATGAGCTGTTCGATGGCGTGTACGCCATCCCCTGGGAGGAGCTGCTCCCCGCCGATGCGGCCTTCCCCGTCACCGGTTCGTCCCTGAACAGCCAGCTGACCAGTGTGCCCGCTTGCCAGAGCATCATCAAGAAGGCCGTGGTCAAGCGGCTGATGACCAAACACCACACCTCCGTTCTGCCGGAGACCGGCGCGGAGTATAAGATCCGCTTCATGCTGCGCAAGAACGTCTGCGAGATCATGCTGGACACCACCGGCGACGGCCTGCACAAGCGTGGCTACCGCCGCAACGCCATGGAGGCCCCCATCCGCGAGACGCTGGCGGCGACCATCGCCGACCTGGGCCGTGTCCGCCGCGACAGCCTTGTGGAAGACCCCTTCTGCGGCAGCGGCACCCTGCTCATCGAAGCAGCCCAGAAGGCCATGAACATCGCCCCCGGCCTGAAGCGCCGCTTCGCTGCCGAGCGGTACAGCTTCGTGCCCGCGTCCATCTGGGCGGAGCAGCGCCAGAAGGCTCTGGCCGAATCCAAGCTGGATGTCGGCTTTGAGGCCTTCGGCTATGACATCGACCCCGCCGCCGTGGCGCTGGCCAACGCCAATGCCAAGCTGGCCGGTGTGGAAAAGCGCTGCCACTTCGAGGTGGCCGATGTGGCGGCCTTTGAGGCCAGACCTGAAGCCATCGTCCTGACCAACCCCCCGTACGGCGAGCGGATGAGCACCATTGAGGGGGCCGCCCAGCTGGCCCGGACGCTGGGCCGCCAGATGGAAGCCCACCCCTGCGCGGGCGTCTACGCCATCACCGCCGACATGGAGTTCGAGAGCCACTACGGCAAACGGGCCAACAAGCGCCGCAAGATGTACAACGGCATGATCCCCTGCCAGCTGTATATGTACTACGAGGCCCCGAAGTTTGAGCACAAGGCGAAGCCCATGCCCAAACAGGGCTTTGACGGCAAGCGTTCCACCGGGCGTTTCGAGAAAAAATAAGTAAAAGTAATACTTTGCAGCCGCACCGAACGGGAAAGTTTGGTGCGGCTGTTGCTTTTCCGGGGCTGACAAGGTGCGAATCTTTTACATTTCGTCAGTTGCATCCAAGACCGAAAAAAGGTATACTTGTACCATTGTAAGAACATGCAGCGCGAGGCTGCGGGAAAGGGAGGACGGCAATGGAAGGGCGCATGAGACCCTATCTTCCGGAGCTTACCATCCGCGATTATAACACATATCTGTGGTATCTGCGGGGGGTGCGCTGGCAGATGAGCCGCAGCTACGGGTTCTACTCCTGTCGGCTGCTGCAATACAACGGTGTGCTGTTCGCGCTTCTGGCGGACAGTCTGGCCGGTCGGCCCGCCACCTGCGTCAACCAGCGCCTGCCCGGCACGCTCTGCCGCAGGCAGATGATGTGCCAGACCCAGGGCATCCGCCTGGCGGCACAGGTGGAAGTGATGATGGGCTGGCATAAGCTGCAGGACCGCCGCTGGGACGAGCTGCCGCTCCGGAGCCAACTGTTCCGCGCGGTGGACCGTGCCCTCCTGCGCCGCGCCTACGAAAAGGCGGTGAGCGAAAACCCTGCGCTGGAACGGTTGTTTGGGCAGGAACAGGCCCAGGCCGTGGTCCAGATGAACCTGAACGCCAAGAACTACAGCGTGGCGGCTGAGCCGATGAGCAACATCTACGGTGCGCTCTACTCCACCCTCGCCACCGATGACCCCAGCCAGCGCAAGAGCATGCGCTACATTGGCAGCTGCATCGGGCGGGTGTTCTACCTGCTGGATAAGGCCAGCCGGGTGGAAGAGGACCGCAAGGTGGGCCGGTACAATGTGTTTCTGGTCAATGGCATCAATGAGAAGGATGCCGCCATGGAAAATGCCCGGCGGCAGGCGCTGGCCGCAGCGAACGACCTGGTCCGCGCCTACGGGATGCTGGACATCAAGCTGAACAAGTCGCTCATCGACAACATCATGATCCTCGGCCTGCGCCATGCGGTGGACCCGCTGGACGCCGAGAACCAGCCGGTGCGCTGGGAGCTGCCGTGAAGGGCCGCAGGAGCTGGGCTATGGCCTACTGCGGCATGGCGGCGGCGCTGAGCGTTGCGCTGATGCTGCTGGGGGCCGTGGTGCCGGTGCTGATGTTCATTGCACCGGCCGCAGCCAGCCTGCTCATCGCTACGGTCTGCATGGAGTGCGGCATGAAGATGGCCCTTACGGCCTACGGCGCGGTGAGCCTGCTCAGCCTGCTGTTCGTGCCGGACAAAGAGGTGGCCCTCGTCTTCGTCTTTCTGCTGGGGTACTACCCGCTGGTCAAGCCGAAGTTCGAACGCATCCGCCCGAAGCTGCTGCGGGGCGTGTGCAAGCTGCTGCTCTGCAATGGGGCGCTGGCAGCGATGTATGGGCTGGTGCTGCTGCTCGTTCCGGCAGGCAGCATCTCGCAGGAGCTGCGCACCACAGCGTGGATCGTCTCGCTGAGCACACTGGCCATGGGCAATGTGGCCTTTCTGCTCTACGACCGGGCCATCCATAATCTATTGCAGGTCTACCGCCTGGTCTGGCAGCCAAGGCTGCATAAGATGCTGGGGAGGTGACCCGAAACCGGAGACGTTGCAGGGACTGCCAAAGCCTCTCCTACCAGGAGAGGTGGCAATGCGAAGCATTGACGGAGAGGTTGTACAAAGAGAAGATCCTGAGAGGGCATCGAAAGAAGGAATGTGGACTTTTTGTTGACACAAAGCGCCGGGCCACGCGGGTGACAGCCGTGAGGGTGACGAGGAGAGGAATCATCGAACGATTCGGCGGATGTTTCTCCGGTCGAACAGGCTATACCGATCGCAGCAAGGGGCAAAAAGCGGCAGCAATACCGTAACAGATCCCCTTTCACGCAAGCCATACAAGAACATAAACTGGAAGAGAAGCTGACAGCTGTTCTGTGCGCATGTTGAGCGCCGGGCTGTCGGTCTGGAGGTATTTTGTATGTGTGGCATTGTTGGTTATGTTGGCAAACGCAACGCGCAGAACGTTCTGCTGGATGGTCTGGAAAAGCTGGAGTACCGCGGCTATGACTCCGCCGGTGTCGCGCTGGCACTGGATGGCGGCATCCGCGTGGTCAAGAGCAAGGGCCGCCTGGCCGAGCTGCGCAAAAAGCTGGAATTGCAGGCCCTGGCCGAGAGCGGCTGCGGCATCGGCCATACCCGCTGGGCCACCCACGGCGAACCCAGCGATGTGAACAGCCATCCGCATTCGACGCCGCGTGTGAGCATCGTGCACAACGGCATCATTGAAAATTACGGCATCCTGAAGGAGCGGCTCATCGCGAAGGGCTACACCTTTGAGAGCGAGACCGACACCGAGGTGCTGGTCAAGCTCATCGACAGCTGCTACGAGGGCGAGCCGCTGCAGGCCATCCACGAGGCCCTGAGCATGGTGCGCGGCAGCTACGCGCTGGCCGTGCTCTTCCGGGATTTCCCGGATACCGTCTTTGCCGTCAAGCGGGAGAGCCCGCTCATCGTCGGCTGGGGCGAAGGGGAAAACTTTGTGGCGTCGGATATCCCGGCCCTGCTCAAGTATACCCGCCGCTACAGCGTTCTCGAAGAAGGCGACCTTGCCGTCGTGACGCGGGAGGGCATCCGCTTCTACAACGAGTTCGCCGAGCCGGTGGAGCGGGAGATCCTGACCGCCGATTGGGACATGGAAGCGGCGGAAAAGGGCGGTTATCCGCACTTTATGCTCAAGGAGATCAACGAACAGCCCGCCGCCATCACGGCAACGGTCAGCCCCCGCGTGGAAAACGGCCTGCCCGACCTGCGCATCCCGGAGCTGTCGGATAAAAAGCTGCGGGGCATCGGCACCATCCATCTGGTGGCCTGCGGCACGGCCATGCACGCGGGCATGGTGGGCAAGTCGGCCATCGAGACGCTGGCCCGCGTCCCCGCCGAAGTGGACATCGCCAGCGAGTTCCGTTACCGCGACCCCATCCTGAACAAAAACGATCTGGTCATCATCATCAGCCAGTCGGGTGAGACCAGCGACACGCTGGCGGCTCTCAAGCTGGCAAAGAGCCGGGATGTGCCGGTGCTGGCCATCGTCAACGTGGTGGGCAGCTCCATTGCCCGCGCGGCAGACTATGTGCTCTATACCTACGCCGGGCCGGAGATCGCGGTGGCCTCCACCAAGGCTTACATGGTGCAGATGTGTGTGCTGTACCTCTTTGCGCTGCGGCTGGCCTATGCGCGCGGTGCCCAGACCGAGGCCGAGACCCGCCGCCTGACCGCAGAGCTTCTCCGCGCCAGCGAGGTCATCAAGCCCCGCCTAGCCGACTGCGAACAGATCAAGTACCTGGCCAGCCGGTTCGTCAACACCCAGAGCTGCTTCTTCATCGGGCGCGGGTTCGATTATTCGCTCTCGCTGGAAGGCAGCCTGAAGCTGAAGGAGATCAGCTACGTCCACTCGGACGCCTACGCCGCCGGTGAGCTCAAGCACGGCACCATCAGCCTCATCACGGACGGTGTGCCGGTCATCGCGCTGGCCACCCAGAAAAAGGTCTACGAAAAGACCATCTCCAACGTCAAGGAGACCAAGAGCCGGGGCGCGAAGGTCCTGCTCTTCACGACGAAAGACGCTGTGGTGCCGGACGGTGTGGCAGACTATGTCGTCCGTCTGGACGATTACGACGACCTGCTCATGCCGCTGCAGCTCATCGTGCCGCTGCAGCTGTTCGCCTACTATATGGCAGTGCTGCGCGGCTGCGACGTGGATAAGCCCCGCAACCTGGCCAAGAGCGTGACCGTGGAATAAAAACAGACGCCTCCGGATGGAGTGTGCCCCTCCCATGGAATCGGGAGGGCGCGCAGACCGTCCGGAGGCGTTTTGAATGGACAGCAAACAAAGGCCGTTCCCGTGCATTGTGCAGGGGAGCGGCCTTGCGTGTTTCAGCCTATTTCCACCCTCTCGCGGTGGGGTCCAGCATTTCGGCGGCAGAGTAGACCAGCGCGTTGCAGATGGCGGCGGCGACGTTGCTGCCGCCCTTGCGGCCCATGGCGGCGATGGCGGGGACGCCGTGGGCTTCGCAGGCGGCGAAGAGGATCTCTTTGCTTTCCACCACGTTCACAAAACCGACCGGCACCCCGATGACGAGTGCAGGCCGCAGCCCGGCCTCGATCTCTTCGGCGATGGTCAGAAGGGCTGTGGGGGCATTGCCGACGGCCAGGATGGCACCCGGATGCTCCTGCGCGGCCCGGTGCATGGAGGCCACAGCGCGGGTGGTCCCGGCGGTCTTGGCGGCGGCGGCGACCTCCGGGTCGGCCATGTAGCAGAGCGCCGCGCTGCCCACTTTGGCAAGGCCGGGCCGTGTGATGCCGGCCAGCGCCATGTTGGTGTCGGTGACGATGGGCGTCCCGGCCCGCAGGGCGGCGACTCCGGCGGCGACGGCACCCGGCGTGAAGCGCAGATTCCGGGCGTAATCGAAATCCGCCGTGGTGTGGATGACCCGCTTGACCACCGCAGCCGTTTCCGGCGGCGGGGTCAGGCCCAGCGTCTCCAGCTCGGCGGTGATGATGGAAAGGCTCGTCCGCTCGATGTCGGCGGGGAGATGATGCTGCGGTGTCATGTGCGGCTCCTTCCGTTCAGGCCCATTGCGGCGTAGAGGGCATCCAGATCCAGAGCGCTGCGTACCCCGTCGGCCAGCCGGTCGAACTGCTGCTGGCGGTATTGCTCCATCGGGATGAGCGCGGCGCTTTCGGGGCGGATGCCCTTTCGTTTGCACAAAAATTCTACGAGTTTTTCGGTCAGTTCGCCGGTGTCAAAGAGGCCGTGCAGATAGGTGCCGAAAACATCGCCCTGCACACAGCCTTCGGGGTGGCCATCGGCCTGGGTGCAGAAGGGGAGGCCCTGCACCTCGGTGCGGCCGGTGTGGATCTCATAGCCCGTCAGCGCGGCCCCGGCAAACGGCCCGGCCGCGGCGGTGGCGTGGATCTGGGTGCGGCGTTTTTGCGCAGTAAAGACGGTGCGGGTGGGCAGCAGACCCAGCCCGCGCAGGGTCTGCGGACGGCCGCTCTCGCTGCCCATGGGGTCGGCCAGCGTTTCGCCCAGCATCTGATACCCGCCGCAGACGCCGAAGACCGGGGTGCCCCGCGCAGCCAGCTTGAGCAGGGCCGGTTCCAGACCGGACTGCCGCAGCCAGAGCAGGTCGTCGATGGTGTTCTTGGTGCCGGGCAGCAGGATCAGGTCGGGTGTGCCGAGGGTGCGCGCGTTTTGTACATACCGCACACCGAGCAGCGGGTGCTGTTCCAGCGGCATGAAATCGGTGAAGTTCGAGATGTGGGGCAGCCGGACGATGGCGAGGTCCAGCGGCTTGACCGCTTTGTCGGCGTCCAGCCGTTCGGAGAGCGAGTCCTCGTCCTCGATGTCCACCTTCAGATAGGGCACGACGCCCAGCACCGGCAGATGGGTCTTCTCTTCCAGCATGGCAAGGCCGGGGCGCAGGATCTCGACGTCGCCCCGGAATTTGTTGATGATGAGCCCCTTGATGCGGGCGCGTTCGTCCGGTTCCAGCAGCGCTACGGTGCCGTACAGCTGGGCAAAAACGCCGCCCCGGTCGATGTCGCCCGCCAGAAGCACCGGTGCGTCCACGAGCCGGGCGAGGCCCATGTTCACGATGTCGTCGGCCTTCAGGTTGATCTCGGCGGGGCTGCCGGCCCCCTCGATGACGATGATGTCCACATCCTCGGCCAGGCTGTTGTAGGCGGCGAGAATGTCCGGGATGAGCGATTTTTTCATCTTGAAGTAGGCGGCGGCGGGCATCTGGCCCCGCACCTCGCCGTTCACGATGACCTGACTGCCCACATCGCTGCTGGGCTTGAGGAGGATGGGGTTCATCCGGACATCCGGCTCGATGCCGGCTGCCTGGGCCTGCACCACCTGCGCCCGGCCCATTTCAAGCCCGTCGCGGGTGACGAAGCTGTTCAGCGCCATGTTCTGGCTCTTGAAGGGGGCCACGCGGTAGCCGTCCTGCGCAAAAATGCGGCAAAGCGCCGCGCACAGCAGGCTTTTGCCCGCGCCGCTCATCGTGCCCTGGACCATGATGCACCGGGCTTTGCTCATGAAAACACCTCCGAAAGGGTCTGGAGCAGCTGCTCGTTTTCCGCCGCCGTGCGCACGGCGGTGCGGTACCAGCTGCCGTCAAGGCCCGGATAATTTGCGCAGCTGCGCAGAACGACGCCCTTCTGCCGCAGGGTCTCGCCCAGCGTTTCGGGGCCCTGGAACAACAGATAATTGGCGCGCCCGTCCAGCACCCGCAGCCCCAGAGCCCGCAGGCCGGAGGCCAGCAGGGGCCGCTGCGCCGCGATGAGGGCGCGGACCTGCTCCACGTAGGCGGTCTCGTCCAGCGCGGCCAGTCCCGCCGCCTGCGCCAGGCTGGAAACAGCCCAGGGCTGGCCGGTGTGCTGCATGGCGTCCAGCAGGGCCGTGTCCGCGCTCAGAGCGTACCCCAGCCGGACGCCTGCCATACCATACAGTTTGGTGAAGGCTTTCAGGATCAGAAAATCGCCGCTGCCCAGCAGCGGCTTTGCGGTCAGCTGCGCATGGTCGGGCAGAAAATCGAGGAAACATTCGTCCAGAACGAGCAGCGCCCCGCAGGCGGTGCAGCGCTGCAGGATGCGGGCCACGAAATCCGGCGGGGTGAGCTGGCCGGTGGGGTTGTTGGGCTGGCAGAGGAAGACGAGGTCCACCCGGTCGTCGATGGCGGAGAGGAATGCTTCCGGCACCGCAAAATCGTCTGCCGCCTGCAGGATGAAGCGCTCCACCGTGCAGCCGACGGTTTCGAGTGCGGCGGCATATTCGGCGAACGTGGGGGCGGTGACCAGCGCCCGGCGGGGCTTTTTGGCCCACACCAGCCGGAAGATGAGGTCGGCCGCGCCGTTGCCGCAGAGGATGTGGTCTGCGGGCACGCCCTCGTGCAGGGCGAGCTTTGCCCGCAGTTCCCGGCAGAGCGGGTCCGGGTAGCGGTCTGCGGTGGGGAGTGCCGCCGTGATGGCCTTTGCCACCCCCTCCGGCAGGCCCAGCGGGCTCACGTTGGCCGAAAAGTCCAGCGCATCCCGCCCGAACTGCGCCCGGTATCCGGCCCAGTCGCCGCCGTGTACCAATTGTTCCATGGGTCGTCTCCTTACATGAATCTACAGACCGCCAGCCGGATTGCCAGCCCGATGGCCAGTGCCAGCAGGCTTTCGGCATACATCATCCGGTTGGCGCGGCGGATATCCTCCGGCTCAATGGGCCGCAGAGGGTCGCCAATGGTGGGTTTGTCATAATATTCGCCAAAGTAGCAGGCGGGCCCCGCCAACTGGACACCCAAAGCCCCGGCGCAGGCGCTTTCAGTCTGGGCGCTGTTGGGGCTGGCATGGTTCCGGCGGTCCCGCCGCCAGATCTTCCACGCGCCCGAAGCGCTGTTCCCGGTAAGCGCCGCCGCAGCGGCCCAGAGCAGCCCGGCGATCCGGCTGGGCAGATAGTTCGCCGCATCGTCCAGTTTGGCGGCGGCGCGGCCGAAATAAAGATATTTCTCGTTTTTGTAGCCGAGCATGCTGTCCATCGTGTTGATGGCCTTGTAGGTCAGGGCCAGCGGGGCACCGCCCAGCAGCATATAGAGCAGCGGCGCGATGACGCCGTCGCTGGCGTTTTCGGCCACGGTCTCCACGGCGGCTTTGGTCACGCCCTCCAGTGTCAGGTTCTGGGTGTCCCGCCCCACGATGCGGCTCACGGCCCGGCGGGCGGCGGGCAGGTCCGGCTTGATAAGCTCCCGGTAGACGCGGGTGCTCTCCTGTGCCAGCCCTTTTGCGGCCAGCGCCTGCCCGCACCAGAACATCTGCACGGCCAGCCCCAGCCAGGGGCTGAGCGCTGCGGCCCCCAGGCAGACGAGGCTCGTCAGCAGGAAGGTGCCCACCGGCAGGCAGAACGCCAGAATGGCACCGCCCAGCAGTTCGCCCTGCGGCGTCCGGGGCAGGCGGGCCCGCAGCCGCCGTTCCAGCGCCGAGATGGCCCTGCCCATGTACACCACGGGGTGGGGGAGCCACGCGGGGTCGCCAAAGAGAAGATCCAGCACGAACCCGCCCAAAACGGCTGCTCCGATCATTCTGCCGCCTCCTTTGTGTATTGCACGGTGCGCACGAGGTGGAGCACCCGCTGTTCGGCCCAGTCGCGGGCATCCAGCAGATAGCCGCCCGCATTCGGGGCGCACCAGTGGTAGTAATCTGCATGGGGCAGCGCATAGCGCTCCATAGCGGCCATCTGGGTGCCGCCGTGGGCCAGGATGACGAGGGTCTCCTCGCCGTCGGCAAGGGCCTGGTCCACCAGTGCGGAGAACGCTTTGCAGACCCGCTCGGAGAAGACCGCCTTCGTCTCACCGTCGGGGCAGGGACTTTCGCAGTTGGCGTTCACCCAGGCGAGGTAATCCGGGTCGTGCTCCATCTCGATGAAATTCCGCCCCTCAAAGCTGCCAAAGCACATCTCCTGCAGGTCGCGCACCTCCACGAGGTCGGCGCCTGGGAAGAGCACCTCGGCAGTCTGGCGGGTGCGGCAGAGCGGGGTGATGTAGACCGTCCGGGGCCGGAGGTCGGCCTGGCGGAGCTGGGCCCGCCCTTCGGGCGAGAGCGGGATGTCCCGCTGGCCCTGATAGCGCTTTTCGGCATTGTAGGCGGTCAGGCCGTGGCGCAGAAGATAGATCAGCATGGGGGAAGTTCTCCTTTCAGGACGGTGGGCAGGCCGCAGAACATCTGGACCACACAGTCGGCCCGCGCGGCCAGCAGGCAGGCCAGCCGCCCGGCGGCTTCCCGCGCGGCGCGTTCGGCTGCGTCCATGGGCACGACACCGCCGCCCACCTCGGTGGCGAGGACGAGGTCATACGCGGCGAGGCGGTCTGCAAGGCTTTCCAGATCCTCCGCCGCTGCGGCCAGCTCCTGCACATCGGTGATGCGGGTGCCGGGGAAGTTCTGCGCAAAGGTGCGCTTGCCGCTGTACAGCGGCCCGGTGATGAAGATCATAACAGCCCTCCCCATTGGCAGGCGGCCAGTGCCGCCAGCATCCAAAGTTCCGCTTTTTGCAGGAACCATCCGGCCAGATCGCCGGTGATGCCGCCGAACTGCCGGTCAGAAACAACACGATAGCGCCAGAAAACAAGAAGCGCCGCAAGGACGAGCGCCCCGCCGCCCAGCAGCACCAGCGCAGCGCAGAGCAGGCCCGCCAGAACCAGTAGCACACTGCGAACGGCCTTGCGGTCTGCCGCAGAAGCGAACGTGTGGGCAAGGCCGGTGTTCCTGGCCAGCGGGAAGGAGGCGATGGCAAGGCCCGAAAGCGCCCGCTCCAGCACCAGTGCCAGCGTCCAGCAGAGGCCGATGCGCGGCGTGAACTGCACGGCCGTGCACAGCGCGAAATAAGCCAGAAAATAACTGCACAGCCGGATGACGGCAAAGGCCCCGCAGTGGGGGTCCTTCAAAATTTCCAATTTCTTTTCCCTGCCGCCGTAACTGGAAAGGGCGTCGCAGGTGTCAGCGTAGCCATCCAGATGGATGCCGCCTGTGACCCAGACGGGGATGAGGCAGAATCCGCCCGCCCGGACGAGTGCCGGGAGCGGCAGTGCTCCGCACAGGCACCACAAGGCCCCGCACACTGCGCCGATGAGCGGGAACGCGCACATCGCGTAGCGCATGTTCTTTTCGTTCCAGTCGAACTGCGGCACCGGGATGGCTGAAAACATGGCAAATGCCACGGCAATGGTCTGCAAAACGATCATGACGGGCCTCCTTTATAATAGACCGGGATGCCGCACACCACCCGCACCACTGCATCAGCGCGGGCCGCAAGGGCGTTGTTGACCTGCGCCAGAGCCTTCAGATACCGGTCGGTGTCGCCCGCGTAGTTTGCCCCGCCGCTGAACACTTCGTTCGAAACGACGACGAGGTGTTCACATTGCGCGGCCAATCGGTCCAGACCGTCCAGAATGGCCGAAGCGGCGGCTTCGCCCGCCCCGGCGGGGTCGTAAAGCTCGTTGGCGGTCAGGTTGCCGAGGTCTTCCAGCAAGGCGGTGCCCCGCGCGGGCAGGTGCACCGTGCCCAGATGCAGAGGGCACTCCAGCGTCTCGAACTGCTTTTCCGCCCGCATCCGGCGGTGCTTTTCCACCCGTGCGGCGCACTCGGCGTCCCATACCTGCATCGTGGCAAGGTAATAGCGCGGGAGCGCGGTCTGCAGCACAAGACGTTCGGCGTACGCGCTTTTTCCGCTGGCTGCGCCGCCGACCACCAGCGTCAGCATTGGGGCGTATACGGCGGGATGCCGCCCTCCGTGAAGGAATAGCAGTGGTCGTAGACCGCCAGTGCCAGATCCCACAGCGGAAGCGCGGCCACAGCCCCGGTGCCCTCGCCGAGGTGGAGCCCCGCCGTCAGAAGCGGGGCCTTGCCCAGCGCTTCCAGCACCAGCCGGGCCGCAGGCTCGGTGGAACAGTGGCTGGCGAACACGGCCTTGGCGGCGGCGGGGCAGAGCCGCACCGCGCACAGGGCTGCCACCCCGCTGATGAAACCATCCATCAGGATGGGCAGGGCTTCCAGTGCGCCGCCAAGGAAGACCCCGCACAGCCCGGCGATGTCAAAGCCGCCCAGCTTGGACAGCACGTCCAGCGGGTCGGCGGCGTCGGGCTGGTTGCGGGCGATGCCGCGCCGGATGGCGTCCAGCTTGCGGGCCAGCCCGGTGTCGGAAAGGCCCGCGCCCCGCCCGGTCATGACCTCAACAGGCTGGCCGAGCAGGACTGCCGCCACAGCGCTGGACGTGGTGGTGTTGCCGATGCCCATCTCGCCGGTGGCGAGCAGCTGGCACCCCTGCGCCTTCTGCGCCCGCACCAGTTCGATGCCCGCCGCGATGGCCTCCACAGCCTGGGCGCGGGTCATGGCGGGGCCTTGGGTGAAGTCTGCCGTTCCGGCGGCGATGCGGCGGGGAACGACGCCCGGCACCGGTGCGCCTGCCATGCCCATATCCACCGGCACGACCTCGCAGCGGGCCGTTTTTGCCATCTGGCAGACGCTCGTCCGCCGCGCCGCTAGGTTTTCGGCCACGGCGCGGGTCACGCTCTGGTCGGTCTGGCTCACGCCCTGGGCCACGACGCCGTTGTCCGCGCAGAGCACGAGGACGGCCCGACGGTCAAAGGCGAGCTGCGCCGTGCCGGTCAGGGCGGCGGCATCTTCCAGCAGGGTCTCCAGTGCGCCCAGCCCGCCCAGCGGCTTGGCCAGGCTGGCCCAGTGGGCGTGTGCGGCCGCGCGGGCGGTCTCGCTGGGCGGGGTGATGGCGGTGAGAAGCTGTTTCAGTTCCGGTTCGGTCATGGGGTCTGCTCCTTCTGGTGATTGAGTACGGCGGCTTCCACGAACCGCCGGGGCAGGGGGGTGCCTGCCCAGTACAGATGCGGAAAACCCGCATAGAGATGTTCATTGGCAAAGCCGCAGGCCCAGCTGCGGCCATTGGCTTTTGCAGCGGTCAACGCTGTGCCGTTCGCGGTCGAGTCCCAGTGGTGGAACTCGTGGGCGGGGAAGGACTCTCCGGCGCGGAACAGCAGGCTGTCGGCGCGGGCGGTCAGCTCCGCGTACCCGAACCGCACCAGCCGCCCGACCGGGAAGCCGCTGCCCGGCAGGACGCCCGCCATGGGCCAGACGGCACCGTCGGCGTCTTCGAGCGTCTGCCCCAGATAGAGGAAGCCGCCGCACTCGGCCACAGTGGGCAGACCATGCTCCACGGCCTGCCGCACAGAAGCCCGCATCGAGCGGTTCTCGCTCAGCGGCCCTGCGTACAGTTCCGGGTAGCCGCCCGGCAGATACAGCCCGCCAAGCTCCGGCGGAAGGGCCGCATCGTGCAGGGGGCTGAATGGGACAAGCTCGGCCCCGGCGGCGGTCAGGGCCTCCAGCGTTTCGGCGTAGGCAAAGCAAAAGGCTTCGTCCTGCGCAACGGCGATGCGGGTGCGCGCCGGGGCGCGGGCGGCAGGCTGAGCCAGCGGTGCAGGCCGGTCGGTCAGGGCCTGGAACTGCACCCAGTCCAGCACCAGCGCATCCGCAAGAAGGGCGATCTTTTGCTGAAGCCCGGCGATCTCCCCGGCGGTCTTCAGCCCCAGATGGCGGCTCTCGATGGACGCCTCCGGCAGGCGGGGCAGATGCCCCAGCACCGGCAGACCGGTCTCGCGTTCCAGCATCGGTTTGAGCATCTTGTACAAAGCAGAGGTGCAGTCGTTGAGCAGAACGCCGACGATGCGGCTGGGGGTGCGGAACGTTTTCAGCCCGTTGATCTGCGCGGCCAGGGTCAAACTGGCCCCTTTGGCCGGGACGACCAGCAGCACCGGAAGGCCCAGCGTGTCGGCCAGATGCCAGGCGCTGGCCGTGTCGGTCACGCCGCCCAGACCATCGTAAAAGCCCATGGCCCCCTCGCACACCGCCGCCCCGTGCCCGGCGGCACTCTGTGCATAAAGGGCGCGCACGGTATCCGGTGCGGAGAAAAAGAGGTCAAGGTTGTGGCTCTCGACCCCCAGCACGGCCCGGTGGAACATGGGGTCGATGTAGTCCGGCCCGCTCTTGAACGCGCAGGGGTCGGCCCCGCGCCGCTTGAGCGCAGCCAGCAGCGCACAGGTCAGGGTGGTCTTGCCGCTGCCGGAACAGGGCGCTGCGACGAGAAATTGCATCATTTGCGTTCACCTGTGATGAGGAAGATGGGGTTGTTGGCCATCAGCAGATGCAGCCGCCCCGCCGGTTTTGTGCGGCTGACGGCGATCTGGGTGACTTCGGCGGTGAGACCCCGTGCCGTCAGGGCCGCAACGGCGGCGCTCAGCGTTTCCAGCGCGATGGCGGAGATGCAGAGGCGGGCCTGCGGGTTTTTGGCCAGCACAGCGTCCACCACGGCCTCCATGCTGCCCTTGGTGCCGCCGAGGAAAACGGCGTCCGGGGCAGGCAGAGCTTCCAGCGCCTGGGGGGCTTTCCCCTCGATGAGGGTCAGATTCCAGGCTGCGAAACGCTCCCGGTTCTTCCGGATCAGAGCGCAGGCCTCCGGGTCGCATTCCACGGCATAGACCCGCCCGCGCGGGGCGGCAAGGGCCAGTTCCACACTGACACTGCCGGTACCGGCCCCTACATCCCACAGCGTGTCCGTGGGGCGGACGGCCAGCTTTGCCAGCGCGGCAGCGCGGACTTCCTGCTTCGTCATGGGGACATCTCCCCGGAGAAAGGCTTCGTCCGGGAACCCGGCACAGCGCCGGGGCGGCTGGGGCAGATGTTCGATGAGCAGAACGCTCAGAGATGCCGTGTTTTTTTGGGAAACTTCCTGCGCGGTGCCGAAGAAGATCTTCTCCTCCGGTGTGCCGAGCTGTTCGCCGACCAGCGCATGGGCCTGCCCCAGCCCGGCGGCGGTCAAGGTGTGGCAGAGGGTGGCAGGGGTCTCGGAGCCGCCGGTCAGGAAGAAGACCGGTCGGCCATCCGCCGTCAGGCACTCGGCCACCGGGTCGCAGGCACAGCCGTGGGCGGAGACGAGTTTCCAGTCCTGCCAGGGACGGCCGACCGCCGCCGCGAGCAGCTGGACGCTGGAGATGCCGGGCAGGACGCGGCAGGAGATGCCGCAGGCCCGCAGCATGGGCAGCAGCCCGGAAGCCCCGGAATAAAACCCGGTGTCGCCGCTGTAAAGCAGGGCTGTGTCTCCCTCCGGATGCTCCGCAAGGCAGGTCAGAATCTCCTCCGGCTTGTACAGCGCCTTCCGGTGTTCGGTGCAGCCGTCCGGCAGGTGCTCCAGCAGCCGCCGGGCGCCTACGATAAGGTCGGCCTGTTGCAGGGCCGCAAGCCCTTCGGTGGTCAGGGAGCCGGACAGCCCGGCCCCCATTCCAATCAGTGTGACCATGCCAGCACCTCCTTGCAGCGGGTCAGGATCTGCTCCGCCGTTTCGCCCTGCTCTGCGGGGCGGCGGAGGACGATGAGCTGTGCGCCGGTGTCCTGCGCGGCCTGTGCCTTCTCGGCAAAGCCGCCCGCTGCACCGCCGTCCTTCGTGACGAGGAAGCGGATGTGGAACTGCTCCAGCAGGGCCCGGTTCAGCGCATAGGAGAAGGGGCCCTGCATTGCGATGATGTTTTTGTGAGGGATGTGCGCGGCCTCGCAGGCTGCGATGCCCTCCGGGGTGGGCAGCACACGGGGGAACAGGCGGGCAGGCTCGATGCCGGAAAAGGCCGCGAGCTCCTTGGCCCCGGTGGCCAGCAGGAGATTGCCGCAGGTGTTTGCAAGAAACTCTGCCGCGTGTGCGGCCGACTGAAAGACCATGCTCCCCGCCGGGAGCGGGCTTTCGGCCCGGAGCAGGCGGTGGTACTCGATGCAGGCGGTTTTACACGCAGACCGGATGTTTTTGGTGGCATCCACCGCATAGGGATGGGTGGCGTCCACGCAGAGGGCGGCCCCCTGCAGCAGGGTAGTCATTTCCTCCGGCGTCAGCCGCCCGCAGTGGACGGTGACACCCTGCAAACGGCCCTGCTCTTCGGCTCCCAGCGGGGTCGCTACGCTGACGAGGACTTCGGCCCCCTGCGCGGCCAGCTGGCGGGAGAACAGACGGCCCTCGGTGGTGCCGCTGAACACGACGATCTTCATGCGCGATACCCCCTCGGTGTGACCATCTTTCCGCCCAGCTGCCGGGTGGCGGTGTTGCCGATGAAGACGGTGGTGAACATATCCACCGGGGCGGTTTCCAGTTCCGCCAGGGTCAGGATGCGGTGGGCCTGCCCCTCGCGCCCGATGTTCCGCACCAGTCCGCAGACGGTCTGCGGCGGTTTGCCGTGGTCCAGCAGGATGCGGACGGCTCTGGCCAGATAGTCCGGCCTGCCCTTGGAAGAAGGATTGTACAGTGCGACGCAGAAATCGCCCATCGCTGCTGCCGCCAGCCGCCGCTCGATGACGGCCCAGGGGGTCAGCCGGTCCGACAGGGAGATGACGCAGAAATCGTGGGCCAGCGGGGCACCCAGCACGGCCCCGCCGCTGAGAGCCGCCGTCAGGCCGGGCACCACCTCCACGGCGACCTCCGGGAACTGCTCAGCCAGCTCCAGCAGGGGGCTGGCCATGCCGTAGACCCCGGCGTCGCCGGAGCAGACCAGCGCGACGACTTTGCCGCGCCGGGCCGTTTCCAGCGCCCAGCGGCAGCGGTCGATCTCCTGGGTCATGCCGGTGGAGTAATATTCTTTTTCCGGGAAATAGGGGCGCACAAGGTCCAGATAGACCGTATAGCCGCACAGCACCTCGGCTTGCGTTAAGGCGCTCTGCGCCTGCGCGGTCAGAAACTGCGGGCCGCCGGGGCCAAGCCCGACCACAAAAACGGTGTTCGTCATGAAGAAACCCTCCAATCTGGGGCAAAGGGGGAAAGGGCCAGCGCAAAGGTCACGCCGCCGCCCGCCTGTTTGGGGATGCGGATGCTCCCGCCGGACGCCAAAACGGCTGCCCGCTCGCAGACATTGTCCACACCGGTGACGTTCCGGACAAAGGCAGAAGGGGTAAAGCTGCCGGGGACGGTCTGCAGCGCTTCGGCAGAGAAGAACGAGAGGCCCCACCGGTGCGCCGCGCAGAACGCAAGAAGCCCGGCCTCGTTCTGTTTCAGGTCGATGCTGGCGGCGGCCGCGATGCACTGCGGGGCCAGTGTGTGGGCGGCACAGAAGGCGGAAAAAGCGGCTTCCAGCTGCTCTGCCGTCGTCCCGCGCCGGCACCCGATGCCCAGCACCCCGATGCGCGGGGCCAGATGCAGGGCATTCCCGGCGGGGGAGAGGGTCAGGGCAAAGTCGGCAGCTTCCGGCGCTGGTGCTGCATTCACCCCGGCCGGGGCCGGGCCTGCGATGGAAAACTCCGACCAGAATAAGACCGGCTCCCCGGCCAGCAGTTTCCCGCTGACGGTCTTGATGCGTTCGGGTTCCAGCACCCGGCAGTTTTGATGCCTTGCCCACTCGTCCACGGCAAAGAGGCCGTGGGCATCGGTGGCCGTGGTGATGACCGGGACAGCCCCGCAGAAGGCCGCGATGGCCCGCGCCAGATCGTTGGCACCGCCCAGATGGCCGGACAACAGCGGCACCGCAAAGTGTCCGCATTCGTCCACGACCACGACCGCCGGGTCGCTGGCCTTGCTGCGGCAAAACGGCGCGATGGCCCGCACCGCAATGCCCACGGCCCCCACAAAGATCAGGGCCTCGTTTTGGGCAAACGCGGCAGCGGTCCACTCTGCCAGCGAAGGCCCGCCGTGCCCGCAGCGGGTCACAGGGCCGGGCAGCGCGCGCGCCAGTGTTTCTGCCAGCGCCAGCCCGGTCTCGGTAAAGGCGGCATAGGCGCGGCTCATGCGTCGGCTCCTTTGCGGAACTCCGTTGTAAAGGCGGGGTCGTAGAGTCGGCTGCGCTCATACCGGGTGCCGAGGAAGTCGCCCACCACGATGAGCGCGGTCTTGGTGATGCCCGCTGCATGGACGCTTTCGGCCAGAGTTCCAACGCTGCACCGCACGATTTTTTCTTCCGGCCAGGTGGCTTTGTAGACCACAGCGGCAGGCGTTCCGGGGGTGTAGGCCCCCTGCAGCAGAGCCTCCTGCACCTTGTCAACGAGGCCGATGGAGAGAAAGATGACCATCGTAGCCCCGTGGGAAGCGAGGCGGGCCAGCGTTTCCCGTTCGGGCACCGGGGTGCGGCCCTCCATCCGGGTGATGATGACCGTCTGGCTGACGGTGGGCAGGGTGTACTCGGCGTTCAGCGCGGCCGCCGCGCCGCAGAAGCTGGAAACGCCGGGCGTGTCATCGTAGACGATTCCGTCGGCATCCAGCGCATCCATCTGCTCCCGGATGGCCCCGAACAGGCAGGGGTCACCGGTGTGGAGCCGCACGGTGGTCTTGCCGGCGGCTTCCATCTGCCGCAGCACGCCGAGCACCTGCTCCAGCGTCATCTCGGCGCTGTTGTAGATGGCGCAGCCCGGCTTTGCCAGCCCTAGCAGGGCCGGGTTGACAAGGCTGCCTGCATAAATGATGCAGTCGGCCCCCTGCAACAGGGCCGCGCCGCGCTGGGTGATGAGGTCCGGTGCGCCGGGCCCGGCACCAACAAAATGTACCATATTATCGCTCCTTCCAGTCGTTCAGGATCTGTGCCGCCGTTTCAGTCTGGCCCAGCGGGCCGTGCTGGTTCGAAAAGAGGATGGCACCCACCCGGAACGCCCCGGCGGCGCGGCGGTCCAGATGGAGCTGCACCGCCGCCAGCAGGCTTTCCAGCACCGGGGCGCGGAGGCCTGCCGCATCCAGAAGGTCGAGGCAGGCGTCGGTGGTGGCTGCTTCGAACAGGGCGCGGCAGGTCTCCCGGCTGGCCCCGCAGAGGGCGGCGTGGGTGCAGAACAGCTCGGTGCGGCAGTCCGCCGTGTGGGAGTGGGTGTTCATGATGCCGCCCGCCAGCTTGCAGAGCTTGCCCACATGGCCCACAAGCAGCACGTCCTCAAACCCGGCAGAAGCGGCCATATCCAGCGTGTCGCCGATGAAATTGGAGGTCTTGACGACCGGGATGGAAGTGAACTCCGGGTAGGCCGTGCCAAGGTAGTCCAGCCCATAGTTGCCGGGGGCCAGGATGAGCCGCCGTGGCCCGGCTTCGGTTTGGACGCGCAGCGCCGCCTGGTTCATTTCCAGCTGGATGGTGTCCAGAATGGCCTGCTGGCTCATGGGCTCCACGATGCCGCTGGTGCCGAGGATGGACAGCCCGCCCGCGACCCCGATGTGGGGGTTGAAGGTGCGCCGGGCCACCTCTTCGCCGCCCGGAATGGAGAGGGTCACGGCAAAGCCGCCGGTGTAGCATGCCGTCTCGGCCTCCCGCTGCAGGGCCTCGGCGATCATCCGGCGGGGGACGTGGTTGATGGCGGCTTCGCCTACGGGCTGGTCCAGCCCCGGCCGGGTCACCCGGCCTACGCCCGGCCCGCCCGCGATGCGGACTTCCGTGGTGCCGGGCAGCAGCTCCACCGTGGCGACGATGGGCAGGCCGGTGGTCACATCCACATCGTCGCCGCCGTCCTTTTCGATGGCGCATTCGGCCCCCGGCCCGGTGCAGCGGCAGAACAGCGGGGCTACCTCCACGACGATGCCCTTCGGTGTGCGCAGCGCCACCGTCTCCGGGGCCTTTCCGGTCAGCAGCAGCCGGGCCGCGCCCGCCGCGCCCAGCGCTGCACAGGTGCCGGTGGTGTAGCCGCAGCGCAGCAGTTTCTGCCCGCTGCGAACGTAGTGCTCGAATCTGGGTTTCGCAGGCTTCGGGGGGCCGAACAGCGTTTCGTACTGCTCCCGGCTCAGGCGGTAGAGGATCTGGATGTTCTCCGGCGCAAAAGCCTCCTGGGGCGTCAGAACGCCGGAGACGCCCTGGGGGGAGACGCAGACCACGGCGTCTGCGATCTTCTGCGCCATGTCCAGCTCGTGCAGGCTGACGAGGACGGCAAGGTGCTGTGTGTGGGCCAGTGTTTGCAGGATGCTCAGCAGCTCGATCTTGCCCTTGATGTCCAGAAAAGACGTCGGCTCGTCCAACAGGATGACCTCCGGCTGCTGGCAGATGGCGCGGGCCAGCAGGATGCGCTGGCGCTGGCCGTCGCTGATGCAGTTGAAGTCCCGCTCCGCGAGAGCGGAAGCCTCCACCAGAGCCAGCGCATCGCGCACGGCCTGCCGGTCTGCCTCGGAGAGGAGGCCCAGCCGCCCGGTGTAGGGAATGCGCCCGGCTGCGGCAAACTCGAAGCAGGTGGTCAGCTCGGTGCGGCGGGTGTGGGGGAGCATGAGGGCGAGCCGCTGTGCGCGGGCGCTGCCGGTGTAGGCGGTCAGATCTTGTCCGTCCAGCAGCACCGCGCCGCCCATGGGGGCCAGCTGGCCCGCCAGTGTTTTGAGCAGGGTGGATTTGCCCGCGCCGTTCGGCCCGATGAGGGTCAGGATCTGCCCTGGCCGGACGCCCAGCGCGATATGCTCGGCCAGCGGTGCTTTGCCGTAGCCGACGGCGAGGTCCTGTGCCTCGCAGGAAAATTCGTTCATCGTGCACCCTCCTGATTCCGGCGGATGAGCAGCCAGATGACCACCGGTGCGCCGAACACCGCCGTCACGGCGCTGATGGAAAGCTCGGTGGGGGCGAACAGGCTGCGGGCGATGAGGTCGCACAGCAGGCAGAACGCCGCCCCGCCCAGGCAGCAGCCCGGCAGGACGAACAGCGGTCGGGCGCTGCCCAGCAGCTGCTTGACGAGGTGCGGCACCGCGATGCCCACAAAGGAGATCGGCCCGGCAAAGGCCGTGACGCAGGCGGCCAGCAGGCTGGAGAGCAGCACCAGTGTGCGGGAGAACCGCTTGACGTTGACGCCGACGCTCTGGGCGTAGGCTTCGCCCATCTGGTAGGCGGACATGGGTTTCGACAGGCAGAACGCTGCCGCCAGCGCGGGCAGGACTACGAGCGCCGCCGCCCGGACATTGCCCCAGGTCATGCCGGAAAAGCTGCCCTGCGACCAGTTGTGGAGGTTGACGATGTTCGAGTCCTGCGCAAAGGCCACCACAAATTCGGTGATGGCCGAGCAGATGTAGCCAATCATGACGCCGCAGATGACCAGGATGCTCATCCGCTGCACCCGGCGGGAGACCGCCAGCACAAAGGCCATGGCCGCCATGGCCCCCGCGAATGCGGCCAGGATGAGGGTGAGGGAGCTTGTGAGCAGCCCCTGGTTCAGGAACACCACCATGACCAGCGCCACCGCCAGCTTGGCCCCGCTGGAAATGCCCATGACGAAGGGCCCGGCGATGGGGTTGGCGAAAAAGGTCTGCAACAGATAGCCCGCCGCCGAGAGCGCTGCGCCCAGAAGCACGACCATCACGGCGCGGGGCAGACGCAGCTGGGTGATGATGCGCACCGAGAGCGCGTCCTGCCCGCGGCCCAGCAGGGCCGAAAGCACGGCCTCCGGCGTCAGTGCCACGCTGCCCCAGAAGAGGTTGGCGGCAAAGAGCACCGCCAGCAGAACGGCCAGGATGCCATAGGAGAAGAGGAGGCGTTTTTTGGTAGTCATGCGGGTCCTTTCTGGGGAAGTTACGTCACCGGTGTCAGGAATTGCAGGCCGTCGGGGGCGTCCTCGGTCAGAACGCGGTGCAGCTCGATCACAAAATCGGCCAGCTCCATGCTCTGCTGAAAAAAGCTCTGGGTGGTGCACCAGACATTCCCGTTCTGCACGGCCCGGAAGTCGGCCAGCAGGGCACATTTTGCCACCAGCTCGTCGATGGTGGAGACCATGCCCTCAATGGTGCTGTTGTAGATGAGAACATCGGCGTCCTTTGCCCCGGCGTAGAAATCTTCCAGCGGGAGGTTCATGGTGGAAAGGTTATTGCCGCTGTCGGTCAGGTCGGAGAACACATAATCGGCCCCGGCCATCCCGATCATCTGGGCCACGTAGTCGCCGCCCTTGCGGACGTTGGCGAGGTTGTTGGCCGTGATGGAGAAGAACGCACAGGTCTTGCCGGTGGGGGCCTGTTCCAGAAGCGGCTGGATGCGCTCCACCTGCTTCTGGAACACCTGCTCGGCGAGGGTCTCCCGGCCCAGCAGAATACCCCAGAACTTGATCCACTCCATCCGGGCCAGCGGACTGCTCTCGTAGCTGGAGCGCTCCACCACCACCGGGATGCCGAACCGTTCCAGTTGCTCCTTGACCTCCGGTGTGTGGAGAATCATTGTGTTCTCAATGGCAAGGCCGCAGTTGGAAGCGAGGATCTGCTCATAGTCCGGGGCGCTGTACTTGCCCGCGTAGGCGATGCGCCCGGCCTCCATGGCGGCTCTGGCTTCGTCGAGATGCCAGCCGGCGGCCTGGGTGCCGGAGAGGGTGATGCAGTCCAGCGCGTCCAGATGGAGGAACAGGTCCATCACCGAGGTGGAGACGAGATAGATATTCTGCACCGGCTGGCGCAGGGCCGTGACCCCGGCGGGCAAGCCGTCCACCTCGGCGGCGTCTTCCGGCAGGACGAGGAACTGTTCCCCCGACCCGGTCAGGGTCAGCAGGGTAGAACCGCCTTCGTAGCAGTCGGCGGTGAACTGCCGGGCGTAGTCCAGCGGATAGGCGTGGTCGAACACCAGCGCCTCCGTGTTGGCCGGGGCCGTCTGCTTTGCCGCACAGCCCGCCAGCAAAAGCGCAGAGGCGGGGAGCGCTTTTAAGAATTGTTGTCTGGTCAGTTTCATGGTATAAGCCTTGCGCCTTCGAAGGCACGCGGACAGCAGCTGCCCCACAAAGGGGGGGAGCCGTTACTCCAGCGTGAACGTCAGGGTGTATTCGATCTCGTGCGGGGTGCTCATGGCCACGGTGTCGGCCGTGACGGAGAGGGGTGTACCCAGCGCGGCAACGGGGATCACAAAGGTGGAGTTGCCCTCGGTGTTGGTGGGCAGATACTTCTCGCCGTCTACGATCATGTAGTCGTAGTTGGGGCTGCTCCAGACGATGGTGGCGGTCATCTTGC
>ERZ1026844.215-NODE-215-length-47273-cov-18.074781_pt1 | contig 47273 bp, 43 predicted proteins | sample MGYA00380152_ERZ1026844 | MGnify/ENA primary metagenome ERZ1026844 (study PRJEB33269, sample SAMEA4719788) | human gut metagenome | biome: human-associated habitat; feature: organic feature; material: feces | place: Cameroon | collected 2013-10 ... | reverse complement strand
CCCGGTCAGTCTGCCGCAGGGTGCGCAGCACCGTCATGCCGTCCTTTTTCGGCAGGTTCAGATCAAGAAGTACCAGATCGTAGCGCTCCACCCCCAGAAGCGCCAGCGCCTTTTCCCCATCATAGCAGTAGTCCACGCTGTAGGCCAGCCGCCGCAGGCTGCGGACGATGGTCTCGCACAGGGCGCGTTCATCTTCAATTACTAAAAGGTGCATGAGAGCCCTCCTTTTTATTTCTCCGTTTTTGTGTTGTTTTCATTATAGCAAAAATAGATAAGGTTTGCGTTAAGTTTTCGTTCTTAACAGAGACTTTAACTCTCCCGCGCTATGATGGGGGCAGAAAATCGGAAAGGGTGATGAAAATTGAGCCATGGTAAAAAGGCGGCGGCGCAAATTGTGCTGCTGATGGCCGGAGCCGCCATGCTGTGCTTCGGTGTCTGGCGGGGCGAGGCGGCGACAGTGCTGAGCAAAGCAATCAAATTATGTCTGGAGTGTGTGGGCATTGGATAAGAAGCTTTCAGGCGTTTCGCAGACCATGTCCCGCTTCCGGGGCTGGATCCAGGCGGGGGCGACGCTGCTGACCAACCTGCACCTGCCGAACTTTCTCAAGGGCGGACTGTATCAGGGCGCAGGGAAAACCGCCTGCGTGCCGGGGCTGAACTGCTACTCCTGTCCGGCGGCCTCCGGGGCCTGCCCCATCGGGGCGTTTCAGGCGGTGGTGGGGTCTTCCAAGTTCAGCTTCTCCTACTATATCACAGGCTTCCTCATTCTGCTGGGCGTGCTGCTGGGGCGCTTTATCTGCGGCTTTCTATGCCCCTTCGGCTGGTTTCAGGAGCTGCTGCACAAAATCCCCACTAAGAAGCTTTCCACAAAGAGGCTGAAGCCGCTGACATACCTGAAATACGCTGTCCTGCTGGTGATGGTTTTCCTGCTGCCGGCGTTCCTTGTGAACGATGTTGGCATGGGAGAACCGTTCTTCTGCAAGTACCTCTGCCCTCAGGGCGTGCTGGAGGGAGCCATCCCGCTGTCCCTTGCCAATTCCGGCATCCGGGCGGCGCTGGGCAAGCTGTTTACATGGAAGTTCAGCATCCTGCTGTCGGTGATCGTGCTGAGCGTACTGTTCTACCGGCCGTTTTGCAAGTGGCTCTGCCCGCTGGGCGCGTTCTACGCGCTGTTCAACCGGGTGTCCCTCTTCCAGATGAAGGTGGATAAGAATAAGTGCGTCTCCTGCGGGAAATGCGCCAGAGCCTGCAAGATGGATGTGGATGTGACAAAAACGCCCAACCATACCGAGTGCATCCGCTGCGGAATGTGCATCCGCGCCTGTCCGACAAACGCCGTGTGCTTCCGCTACGGCTTCGGAGACGGTAAAGATAAGGCAAAAGCAGCGGAAACGCTACAGACAAACAACAATAACAGGGAGGAATAAAACGAATGAAGATGAATAAGACGAATACTGCCGGCAGAATTCTGGCGCTGCTGCTTACTGCACTGATGGTGCTCTCTCTGGCAGCCTGCGGCACAAAGGGCGGAGACAAAATGGACGGAATGAGCAGCGAACCGAAGAATGCCGAGGAAGCGATTGCCATGCACAAGGAGCTGATGGCGCAGGAAAATGCCATTCTCTCGGAGGACACAGCGCTTTGGGAAAAGGTTTTCATGGCAGCTGATAAGGGCATGACCTTGCAGGAGGACGGAAAAAACTACGGCGAGTTCCTGCTGGATACCATCGAGGGTGCCAAAGACCAGTTCACCGACGAAGAGTATGAGATGCTGAAGGAGTCGGCGGAGAAGATCCGCGAGATTGAAAACGAGCTGACCATGATAGAGAAAAAGTACCCCGAGGCGGCACAGCAATCCCTGGACAGCGCTATGAGCGTGCCCGCGGGCAGCGACATGACCACGCCGCCTGATGACGGCAGCATGCAGAAATTCCCCGCCTTTGAGGGCAAGGACCTGGATGGCAACACGGTGAAGAGCGACGAGCTGTTCTCCGCCAACGCCGTCACCGTGGTGAATTTCTGGTTCACCACCTGCAATCCCTGCGTGGGCGAGCTTTCCGAGCTGGACGCACTGAACAAGGAGCTTGCGAAGAAGGGCGGCGCACTCATCGGTGTCAACACCTTCACATTGGATGGCGACGAAGCGGCAATTTCCGAAGCAAAAGATGTACTGGCCAAGAAGGGCGTGACCTACCAGAATGTGTATTTCGCTTCCGACGGCGAGGCGGGAAAGTTCACTACAAACATTTTTGCCTACCCCACCACCTATGTGGTTGACCGCAACGGCAATATCGTGGGTGACCCCATCGTAGGCGCCATCACGGAAAAGAAGCAGGCGGAGACGCTGCAAAAGCTCATCGACCAGGCTCTTGCCGCCGATATGGGCTGACCAACGAATTTATCTGGAGGGATACACCATGTATCGGAGAGTATTGCCGCTTCTGCGCCCAAGACTTGAGTGGGAATAAACATACCGTGTTTCCCCCTGCCCGGTATCAGAAAATCTGGCCGGGCAGCTTCTTTTTCTCCTTTGGCGGGAAACGCGCCTCGAATGCTTCAAAGCCTTCGGGATCCCTTTCAGCCACAAGGTAGCTTTCGGGGTCGTGATAGGTGCCGGTTATGCTATCGAGAAAGCCGGTTTCCAGCTCCTTTATGAGGAAATATGGAACTACCGTGTCATCGGGATCGGCATCGGCATAACGGATGCCTTTTGTGCTGGCCACGACAAAGCCGGACTTGCAGTAGAAGTCTATGTTGCCTGTGATGGCCAGCGCCTTTGCACCCATATCGCGTGCCTTTTCCATTGAGTAGTCCAGAAGCCGCTTGCCGTAGCCCTGCCGCTTGTACCCGGGGGCGATACTGATGGGGCCGAAGGTCATTATGGGTATGGCCTTGCCGCCGGAGGTCGTTATCTCGGAACGGGAGTACATGACGTGGCCTATCAGCTCACCATCCTTTTCCATCACAAAATCCAGCTCAGGCACAAAGTCCGGCGCGCTGCGATAGCAGTGCAGAACATAATGCTCTGTGCAGCCGGGGCGGTATACGTTCCAGAAGGATTCGCGCGTAAGGTTTTCTACGGCGCGGTAGTCGGCCGGGGTCTCGTTGCGTATTATTATACTCATATCTATATTCTTATCTCTTTGGGTCAGTTTTGTTGAATTTTGCTATGCTCTTGAATTTACGCTCCTTTGCGGCGCGGCTGCCTGTGGGGTTGGCTGCATGGGCGTTTTCTACCGCCAGCTTTTCATAAGACAAAAAGCGCTCCTCTGACAGCTCGCCCCTTTGCAGCGCGGAACGCACTGCGCAGCCGGGCTCGTTTTTATGGGTGCAGTCGCCGAAACGGCATCGGGCGGCCAGCTCCTCTATATCGCTGAAGGCTGTGCTGAGGCCAATGGAGGCGTCCCATATGCCAAGCTCCCGCATGCCGGGAGTGTCTATCACCGCTGCGCCGTTGGGAAGCATCAGCAGCTCCCTGTGGGTGGTGGTGTGGCGGCCCTTGTCGTCGTTCCTGAGGCCGCCGGTATCCTGCCTGTCCTCGCCCAGCAGCCGGTTGATGAGGGTGGACTTGCCTACGCCGGAGGAACCTACGAAGGCAACTGTCTTTCCTTGGGAGATGTAGGGCAGTATCTGGTTATAGCCGTCCAGCGCCATGGAAGAAGTGACAAGTACATCTGCCCCGATAGCGATGCTGGCGGCCTGGGCGGCCTTTACTGCGGGATTATCGCAAAGGTCGGCCTTGGTAAGCACCACTACGGGCAGGGAACCGCTTTCCCACGCAACGGATAAGTAGCGTTCCAGGCGGCGCAGGTTAAAGTCGCTGTTCAGCGACATGCAGATGAATACGGTGTCAATATTAGCGGCAACGGCCTGCTCCATCCTGGCTGTGCCTGCCGATTTACGGAGAAATAGGCTTTTACGGGGCAGCACACGGTTTATAACGGCCGCTCCGCCGTTTAGGGCTGCCATCACATAGTCGCCCACAACGGGGTAATCCGAAGGGGAGGCTGCTTCATGCTGGAATTTACCGGATACCGACGCCAGCTGATCCCCTTCGGCGCTTATGATGCGGTACAAGCCCTTTTCCTGGGAAACTATCCGGCAGATGGAAAGCTCAGGGTATTGGATGCTTTGCTCCAGGTACTGTGCAGGTATAAGGGTGAGCTTCATATGTTCTTTTCCTCCTTCAGCCTGTTTCCGGCTTTTTCCAGATAGCTGTCCGCGGCGGCAATTATGCCGTCCTTGGCCTCTGCCCCGTCATATACGCTGTACATCAGGAACATAGGCCCATAGAAGCCCAAGGCTTTTTCCATAGGGTCGGCGTATCCGAGGCTGCCGAAAATATCCGCCACATAGCCCAAAGGACCGGAGACCAAATACTGCTGGTACAGCCTGCCCATCTCCGGGCTGCGGTACTGCTCAAGCGTCAGCATTCTGCGAAAGGAGGAAGCAAAGCTGTCCTGTGTCCAATACCGAAACTGCGCCTTGCCGTATTCCACCAACCGGTCTACAGTGACCCTGAGGTATTCCTCCTCCATATGGGAAACAGACCCCGTGGGCATTTGAAATTCATTTGCGCGCTCGGCGTCATGCCGCTCCATGCGGCTTACGATGCTGTCAAAAATATCCCTCTTGTTTTTATAGTGCTTATACAGCGCACCCTTCGTTATGCCCAGCTCGCCCGCTATGGCGCTCACCGGCACAGCCTCGTAGCCGTCTCTGGCGAACAGGCCGAGAGCTGACAGCAGAATGCTCTTCTTCGTATCGCTCATGCAACCTCCGTGTCATGTTATAAATAAAGTAAACAATCGTTTACATATATTATGATAAACGATCGTTTACTTGTCAAGAGAAAATTTCCGGGGTTTTTCGATAGAGAAGGCCGGAGCATAGCCCCGGCCTTGAACAGTTGAACGGTTGAATAGTTGACGCGGATTAACGGCCGTACTGGCAGTCGTTGTTGCCGGAACTGGTGATCCACATTTCAAGCATGTTGATGGGGTCGTTGAAGTCGGCGATCCAGCCTTCGCGGGCGAAGTCGAAGTTGCCGTTCTTGCGCTCCTGGAGGAATACGTTCCAGTCGCACTGCTTGATGGTCATGTCGATGCCGATGGCGGCCAGATCCTGCTGCATAGCCTCAGCGATCTTTACATGGCTGGTGGCTTCGTTGGTCAGATACTCGAGGGAGATGGGGGTCTCCGCGGAGAGCATGCCATCGTCGCCGAACTTGTAGCCGGCAGCCTTCAGCAGGGTGCGGGCCTTCTCAACGGTGCCCTCATAGTCGTTGTTGATGGCGAAGGGATCAAAGTAACCCTGCTCTACCAGGTCGGTCTTGAAGATGCCGCCGTTGCCGTCCGCCATGCCGTAGGGGATGAAGGAGTTAGCGGGCTTCTGGCCGCACTGAGCTACGTTCTCGATGATGTAGTCGCGGTCGATGAGGATGGAGAAGGCCTCGCGCATGCAGGCGGCCTGCTCGGGGGTCTTATCGGCAAAGAGGGCGCTCTTGCAGTTGAAAGCCGCATAGTAGGTGCCCAGAGCGTCGATGATGTGGAACTCGGGGTTGACGTCCTTCAGAGAGGCGATTTCGTTGGTGGGAACGGTATCGATGAAGTCTACGTCGCCGGCGTTGTAGGCGGAGTAGATGGCGGTGTCATCAGCGGAAAGCATGAACTGGAGCTTGTTGACGGTCACCTTGTCGGCATCGTACCAGTAGGGGTTCTTCTCATAGGTCATGGAGGTGTCGTGGTTCCACTCGGTGCAGACATAAGCGCCGTTGGAAACGAAGCCGGCATCCTGGCACCAGCCGCCGGGGGAGGTCTGCCAATCCTTATAGGCCTCAACGGCAGCCTGCTTCACGGGATAGAAGGTGGGGAACGCCATAAGGTCCTCGATGTAGGCGCAGGGCGCGGTGAGGACGAACTCGAAGGTGGTGGCGTCCTTGGCGGTCACGTTCAGCTCATCGGGATAGCCCGCGAAGCCGGCGAACATATAGCCATAGTCAGCTGCGGTGGCGGTGGCGGCGGCGCGCTTCCACGCATACTCAAAGTCGGCGGCGGTCAGGTCGGAGCCGTCGGACCACTTCAGGCCCTCGCGCAGGGTAACGGTGTAGGTCAGGCCGTCGTCGGATACGGTGTAGCCGGTGGCGCAGGCGGGAACGGTGTGGCCCTCTGCGTTGTAGGTGTAAAGGCCGGAGAAGGAGTTGGCTGCCAGGCAGGCGCCGTCAACGGAGCTGTTGAGGGCGGGATCCAGGAAGTCAGGCTCGGAGGCCAGGTTCAGACGCAGGGTGTCGGAGCCGTTGCTCATGGTAGCGTACATGAAGAACTTGGTCTGGAAGAGGTTGGCGTAGATGCCGTCCACATAGTCCTTCTGCATATACAGGTCGTTGTAATAGTAGAAGGGCAGTATGCAGTAGTTGGACATGAGGATGTCCTCTGCCTGATGCATGAGCTCGGTACGCTTTGCGTAGTCGGTCTCGGTCTTGATCTGGGTGATCAGGTCGTTGTACTGACCCCAGTCGGCAGTGGGGTTGATGAAGGCGTCGCTTACAAGAGAAGCGGCATCGGCGTCCCCGGTAGTGGCGGGAGTCTCCTCGGTAGTGGTGGGATCGCTGGGAGTTTCAGCAGCAGGGCTGGAGCAGGCAGCAAATACGCCGCAGCACATCACAGCGATGAGAAGCAGTGCGAGTACTTTTTTCATGGTTATTCCTCCATTTTTTTTATTTAGTAAATACCCGGAAGGGTAAAATACTTTTGAAGTTATTTGTTCCAGCAGGCTACCATGTGGCCGCCGCCCCGGTCGGTCAGCTCGGGACGCTCCATGGCGCACTGCTCCGTAGCGTAGCGGCAGCGGGTGCGGAAGGGGCAGCCGGAGGGCATATTGAGGGGGCTGGGAACGTCGCCCTCGAGAACTATGCGGTTCTTTTTGCGGGCGGTCTTGGGGTCGGGTATAGGCACTGCGGAAAGCAGGGACTGGGTGTAGGGGTGCTTTGGATCGGACATAAGCTCGTTGGCATCCGCAAGCTCCACTACGTGGCCCAGATACATTACCGCTATGCGGTTGGAAATATGCTGTACGACCAGCAGATCATGTGCGATGAAGAGGTATGCAACGCCCAGCTGGTTCTGCAGATCCTCGAACATATTGATGACCTGCGCCTGAATGGATACGTCCAGCGCGGATACGGGCTCGTCGCATACTATGAATTTGGGGTCTACGGCGAGGGCCCGGGCTATGCCTATGCGCTGGCGCTGGCCGCCGGAAAACTCGTGGGCGTAGCGGGTGGCATGCTCGGAGTTAAGGCCTACCAGCTCCATAAGGCTTATTACCTTCTCCCGGCGTTCCCTGCGGTTGGCGCAGAGGTGGTGTACGTCGAGAGGTTCGCCGATTATATCCTCGGCAGTCATGCGGGGATCCAGAGAGGAATAGGGGTCCTGGAACACCATCTGCATCTTGGCGCGCATTCGTTGAATGTTCTTTTTTGTGACTTCCTCGCCTTCAAAGCGCACTGTGCCGCCGGTGGGGTCGTACAGGTGAAGCAGGGAGCGGCCTACGGTGGTCTTGCCGCAGCCGGACTCGCCTACAAGACCCAGTGTCTCGCCGGGCTTTATGCAGAAGGATACGTCGTCAACGGCCTTGAGCGTCATGTTCTTGAAGCCGGAGCGCACTTGGAAATACTGTTTCAGATGTTCAACTTCTACGAGATATTCGCTCATATTATTCAGCCTCCTCAACAGTTCCGATATTATCGCGGGTGTTTATCCAGCAGGACGCCCTGTGGGACTCGTTGATTATGCGTTCCTCGGGCACCTGTTCAAGGCATATCTTCATGGCCTTGTCACAGCGGGCGCAGAAGGCGCAGCCCTTGGGCATGTTCAGCATGTTTATGGGGGTGCCGGAGATGGGTACCAGGCGCTCCTTCATGTTGGTTATGTTGGGTATGCTGCGAAGCAATCCCCTGGTGTACTCGTGGCGGGGATTATAGAATATCTCGTCGGCAGTACCCCGCTCGCAGAAGCGGCCGCCATACATGACCACTATCTCGTCGCACATTTCCGCTATTACGCCCAGGTCGTGAGTGACCATTATGATGGCCATGCCCAGCTTCTTCTGGAGGCTCTGCATGAGCTCCAGTATCTGTGCCTGTATGGTAACGTCCAGGGCGGTGGTGGGTTCGTCCGCTATAAGTATATCCGGTTCGCAGGCCAGCGCCATGGCTATCATGACACGCTGGCGCATACCGCCGGACAGCTCGTAGGGGTATTGCTTGAGGCGCTTTTCGGGTTCGTTTATGCCGACCAGCTTCAGCATCTCAAGGGCCTTTTCCATGGCCTCGTGCTTGCTGCTCTTTGTGTGCAGCAGTACCGCCTCGGCTATCTGGCTGCCTATGGTGAATACCGGGTTGAGGCTTGTCATGGGATCCTGGAAGATTATGGAGCAGCACTTGCCCCGGAAATCCTGCATCCTGGATTCGCCCCAGCGGGATATATCCTCGCCTTTATAGAGTATCTCGCCGCTGGTTATACGGCCGTTGTCGGCCAGTATCTGCATGATGGAGTAGGCGGTGACGCTCTTGCCGGAGCCGGATTCGCCCACTATGCCCAGCACCTTTCCGGCGTCCAGGTTGAAGGATACGCCGTTTACCGCCTGCACCTCGCCGTGGTCGGTGGTGAAGGAGGTGTGCAGGTCTTTTACGCTAAGAAGATGTGTAGTATTTTCGCTCATGTTTATCACCTCTTCAGCTTAGGATCGAAGGCGTCCCTCAGGCCGTCGCCCAGAAGGTTCATGGAGAGAACTATAAGGCAGATGGTAAGCGCGGGGAATACCAGCTTATAGGGGTATGACTGGAGACCGTCGCGGGCATAATTGGCGAGGGAACCCAGAGAGGGCATGGGCGCACGGACGCCCATACCTATAAAGGAAAGGTAGCTCTCGGTAAATATGGCCGAGGGTATCTGCAGGGCGGTGGTTATGATTATGACCGATATGCAGTTGGGCAGAATGTGCTTTCGGATTATGCGCCCGGAGCCTGCGCCTATGGACTCCGCGGCCAGTATGTAGTCGTTCTCCTTTATGGAAAGTATCTGGCCCCGGATAAGGCGGGCCATACCTACCCAATACAGAAGGCCGAATACCAGGAACAGCGATATCATGTTGGCTCCCAGCTTGTTGAGAAGGGAACCTGTGGGGAAGTGTATCAGCTCATCGAACACCACCGCCAGCAATATTACCATTAGCATATCGGGCAGGGAGTAGATAATATCCACTATACGCATCATTATCAAGTCCACTTTACCGCCTAAATAGCCGGATATACTGCCGTATATGACGCCGATTATCATGACTATGATGCTGGCGAAGAGGCCGACGCAGAGGGATACGCGGGTGCCGTATATTACGCGGACGAAATAGTCGCGGCACTGCTCGTCTGTGCCGAAAATATGGGGGAAGCGCTGGCCGCCCTGGGCTATGTACTCCTGCTCCATCTCGCTGTAGGTGAAGGGAGCCATGTTTTTTGCGCCCTTATCGCGCCTGCCGTTTACGGAAAGTATCTCGGAATACTTGTAGGGTACGATCATGGGCGCAACTATTATGGTGATTATGATGAGAGAAAGCACTATAAGGCTGCCCACGGCCAACGGGTTCTTGAAGAGCTTGCGCATACCGTCCCGGAAGAAGGTAGTGCTCTTGCTCATAACGTCCTGCTGCCGCTTTTCCTCTTCGGTGGCGGGAGCAAACTTATCAAGGTCTATCTGCATGCTCAGCGGGTTCTTTTTGGGAAGTGAGCTGTTGTTCTGTTCCAAGAGTATCGGCCTCCTTTCTTTAGTCGTAATTGATGCGGGGATCCACCAGCTTATACAGCAGGTCGCATATGAGCGTCGCCGCTACCATAAGGGTGGCAAGGAAGATTGTGGTGGCCATTATCATGGTGTAATCCCGGTTGGTTATGGCGCTTACGAACTTGCTGCCTATGCCGCCTATGGTGAATATGGTCTCGACTATCATGGAGCCGGTGATTATGTAGGCGATCTGCGGGCCCGCATAGGTTATCACGGGAATGAGGGAGTTCCGCAGGGCGTGCTTGAATATAACGGTCCACTTGTGTACGCCCTTTGCCTTTGCGGTGCGGATATAGTCCTGACTCAGCGCGTCCAGCATGCTCGTCTTGGAAAGACGGGTGATGTAAGCCATGGGGTACGCTGAAAGAGCTATTACCGGGAGCACATAGCTGGGGTTGTTAGGGCTCCAGACGGGCACCCAGCCCAGCTTTATACAAAATACAAGCAACAACAGGGTTGCCAATACAAAGCTCGGTACTGCCGTAAACAGAGTAGAAAGGAATACTATGACGCGATCCGGCCATTTGTTGCGCATGAGCGCGGCAATGCTGCCGAATACCGTTCCGCATATCAGAGCGATGGATATTGCGCGAAGGCCGACCTTGCAGGATATGGGGAAGGATTCGGATATGATGCTGCTTATCTCGCGGCCGTTCTTGAGGGATACGCCGAAGTCGCCCTTGAAAAGTTCCTTGATATAGATGCCGAACTGCACCACGAGGGGTTTATCCAGGTTATATCTGGCGTTTAGCGCGGCGATGGTGGCCGGGTCGAGAGCCTTTTCACGGTTGAACGGGCCGCCCGGAATGGCGTGCATAAGGAAAAATGTGATTGCGCATATTATGAATACGGTGAGAACTGCAAGCAGGAGGCGCTTGATGATGTATTTTGTCACATTCCTCCCTCCTTTCTAAGTTATTATTTTACCGAATTGTTATTTTACCGACTGTGTATTTATTTATTATAATATTGACGGCGTTGCTCGTCAATATGTCATTTATGTGGCAAAGTGATAAAACCCCGGCCCCGCCAAGGGGGAGAGGGGGAGAGTATGCAGATGGGAGGCAGAGGAAAGAAAAAAGTGGCTTAAAAGCCACTTTTTAATTATTCGTCTTTATAATATGCGTTGATTTTTATTCCTCAGTGTGCTCGCCGTCGCCTATGTCGAGGAACTTTATCTCGTTGCCGCAGGCCCGGACGAACTTGATCAGGTCGTAGCGGTGCATGGCCACGGTAGCGTCGCTGGTGAGGGGGTGGCAGCATACCATCTCGTCCCGGAGGATATCCTTGTCCACTACCAGAAGGGTCTTGTGCTCCTTGTCGTTCATCAGGGCAAGAGGGGTGACGGCGCCGGAAACTACGCCGAGGTTTTCCTGCAGCATTTCGTCGGTGCAGAAGCTCAGGCGGGATACGCCCAGCTTGCGGCTCACCTCGGAGGTCCTGAACTTCTTATCGGCGCGGATGATTATGATAAAGAAGTTGGTCTCGGTATGGTCGCAGGCGTAGATGTTTTTAAAGTGCTTTGCTCCAACATCGGCGCCTATGCCTTCGCAGTCCTCCATGGTCTTGGCCAATGGGTGCTCATAGTAGTAGTATTTAATGCCAAGCTCATCAAGCTTCTCAAGAGCGGGTTTTGCAGCTTCTCTCATAGTTCAATAGCTCCTTTCTCATAAAAAAGCTTATTATAGTCAAAACGAATATCAACTTTGACTATTTTACCACAGAGCAACTGCGTTTGCAATCTGAAGCTGAGCTGTTTTTTAGGGCTTGAGCCGCCTTGTAATAGGCACTGGGCTGTGGTATCCTTTTTTCATGCACACAGAGGGGGCAAGCTCATGAAAAAAGGAATGCTTATAACTAACGGCTTTGTAGGCGAGGAAAGCTTCAAAAGCCTTTTCAGGGCCCTCATGGAAGCGGCTGAAAAGGAAAACATAGCCATAGAGCAGCAAAGCAACGACAGTCTGCTTTTCGATATAGCGTCTGGAGAGCCGCTTTTCGATATAGACCGATACTCCTTCGGCATATTCTGGGATAAGGATATAATGCTGGGACAGATGCTGGAAAAATGCGGCCTGCGTCTTTTCAACAGCGCCAGGGCTGTTGCCCTCTGCGACGACAAGGCGCTGACCCATGCGGCGCTCTCAGGCAGGCTGCCGATGCCCAAGACGGTACCGGTGCCCCAGACGTACAAATACGTAGGCTACGGAGAGATGGCCTTTTTGAAAAGGGCGGCGGAATATCTCGGCCTGCCGCTGATAATCAAGGAATGCCGCGGCTCCTTCGGCAAGCAGGTATATCTTGCGGATACGGAGGAACAGGCGGCGGAAATAATACGCTCCCACGAGGCCACGCCCATGATAATGCAGCAGGCGGTCAGGGAAAGCTTCGGGCGGGATGTGCGCATATACGTAGTGGGCGGAGAGGTGATGGGCGCCATGCGGCGCAGCAACGACCGCGATTTCAGGGCCAACATAGCCAATGGCGGCAGTGCGGAGGCATATGTGCCCAGCGACGAGGAAAAACACCTTGCGCTGGAGGCGGTAAGACTGCTGGGGCTGGACTTCGGCGGTGTGGACATATTGCATTCACAAGAGGGCCCGCTGCTTTGCGAGGTAAACTCCAACGCACACTTTGCGGGCATGGAAAAGAGCACCGGAGCGGATATTTCCGGCGCCGTAATGCGGTACATAAGGAGTGAACTTGAAAAATAAGCTTTCTTTGCCACAGGATAAATGGAAAAGCCTGCGCGCCTGGTAAGGTTAATAAAATGCCCGTTTCCGTTAAAAAAATATAAAAACCGGGGTTGGCAAGCGGCGTATTTTATAATAAAATACATATAAAGAGCCTAAAAAAGTAAGAAAGCCAGTTCTGTTTATTTTATATTTTCGGAGGACAGATGCAGGAAAACAAGGAACATCACCGAACAGGTATAGCTGAAGCCATAGCCGAAGATGCCATCCATATAATGGAGGGCGACGAGGCTATAATTCACGATCCGCCGGAAAGCCACAGGCTGAGCAAGACGCAGCATACGTTTCTGACGGTGCGTAACATTTTCGTGGTAATAGCGGGCGGGCTGTTCATATTGTCCATGCTGCATATAGAGCCCATATATCATTACTGGAACATACTGAAATTCGTGGCGTATATACTGGGCGCAGGGGCATACGGCGCGGAAGTTATAGTGCTGACGGACGGCTGGCGCAAAAACCCCGGCTTAAAGGAGATGCTTATGCCGTATATGTTCGGGGTGCTGTATGTGCTGCTGGGGTTCAGTTACCTTCTGGGAAATCACTGATAAAACGAATAATGGAAAGGGACGGATAACCGTCTGCAGCCTATCTGCCGGTTGGGCGGATGGGCATTTTTTTGCAAAAAAAATAGAGCCGCCGGCGTCCGGCGGGGAGCGTCATCCTGCCGCTGCCCCACCACGACGTAGAGCTCTATATCTCCGGCCGTTTTTGAAATTCAGCTCACTGGGCCAGAGGAACGTTATTCCCTCTTATTTGTTCTCAAGAAACTGGTTTATAGTATCTACCAGCGCGTCGCAGTCTATGCCGTGTACGGCGCAGGCCTGCTCAAGGCTCTCACCATGGGCCATTATGCAGCCCAGGCAGTGCATACCGGCTTCCATGAGCAGGTCGGCTATGGCGACGTCAACGTGCAGTATCTCTTCGATGGTCATATCCTTGTTTATAGTCATATGTGTTTTCTCCTTTGTGCGGCATTTTCCTACATTATATCATGGGCAGAGGAAGAACAAAATATGCTTTTTGTGATGAACGATAAAAAACAGGCAGGGAGCCCTATCACATTTTTTTATATACAGCCGGGGAGGTTTTGGTGTAGAATATACATAATACTATGCAAGAGGCTTAAGGAGAATATGCGGGATAAGATAAGCGACGCGGACCTTTACCTCTGGGGCGAAGGTACAAATTCATATGCATACCTCACTCTGGGCTGCCATAAGGCCGAGCACAGGGGCTATGAAGTATACCGTTTTGCGGTATGGGCGCCAAACGCGGTGTCCGTAAGGGTAGTAGGCAGCTTTAACGGCTGGAATAAAGACGCAGATCCCATGCACCCCATAGGTGAAACGGGAGTATGGGAGGCCTTCATAGGCATAGCCCACGCGGGTGATACATACAAATACGCGATTGAGACCCGCATGGGTGAAATAATATACAAGGCCGATCCTTTTGCCTTCTATACCCAGAAGCGGCCCAACACGGCCTCCGTCATATGGGATCTTGAGGACGGCTACCTCTGGGGCGACGGGGACTATATGGCCGCCCGCCGCAATGAGGACAGCCACATGCTCCCCATGAACATATATGAGGCGCATCTGGGCTCATGGGTAGAGGGGCTGGACTTTCCGGCGCTGTCCCGGCGGCTGGTAGGCTATGTAAAGGAGATGGGCTATACCCATATAGAGCTGCTGCCGGTATCCGAGTACCCGCTGGACGACAGCTGGGGCTATCAGGTTACCGGATATTATTCCATCACCTCCCGCTACGGCAACCCGTCGCAGTTCAAGGAATTCATAGACCAATGCCATCAGGCGGGGCTGGGCGTGATAGTGGACTGGGTGCCCACTCACTTCTGCAGGGATGAGCAGGGCCTGAGGCTTTTCGACGGCACTCCCCTTTATGAGCACCCGGATCCGCGCAGGAGCGAGCAGCCCCAGTGGGGTACCACCCTCTTTAACTTTGAAAAGAACGAAGTGAGGAGCTTCCTCATATCCAACGCCGTGTTCCTCATGAAGGAATACCATATAGACGGGCTCAGGGCGGACGCCGTGAGCTGTATGCTCTACCTGGACTATGGCAAGCGGGGCGGGGAGTGGCTGCCTAACCGCTACGGCGGCAGGGAGAACATAGCGGCCATAGACTTCCTCCGCCAGCTTTCGGATACCGTGCGCAGGGAATGCCCAGGGGCGCTGCTGATAGCGGAGGAGAGCACCGCCTTCCCGGGAATGACCGCGCCTACCTCAAAGGGCGGGCTGGGCTTCGACTATAAATGGAACATGGGCTGGATGAACGACGTGCTGGACTATATGTCCATGGACAGCTACTTTCGGAGCTACCACCACGACGAAGTGACCTTTTCCATGTGCTATGCCTTTTCCGAGCACTATATACTGCCCCTGTCCCATGACGAGGTGGTACACGGCAAAAAGTCCCTCATAGGACGCATGCCGGGGGAATATGCGGATAAGTTCAGCCAGACGAGGCTGCTTCTCATGTATCAGATGGCCCATCCCGGAAAGAAGCTGACCTTTATGGGCACAGAGCTTGCCCAGTTCATAGAGTGGAACTTCCGCCAGTCGCTGGACTGGCTGCTGCTGGATTACCCCACCCACGAGGCCATGCAGCAGTTCGTGAGGGAGCTTAACCACTTCTATACCCGTACCCCGGCGCTGTATCAGCTGGACGACAGCTGGGACGGCTTCGAATGGATCTCCGTGGACGATCGGGCCCACAGCGTGCTGGCCTTCCTCAGAAAGGACGCCGAGGGCAACAAGATACTCTGCCTGTTTAACTTCACCCCTGTGGAGCATTATCCCTACCGGGTGCGGCTGCCCTTCATGGCCACGCTAGATCAGGCCATATCAAATGTGGACCTGCGCGAGATAAAGGGCGTAGAGACGGTGCAGCTGGAGGACGGTTATTATGCGGACATAATGCTTTCGCCATACGAGGCGGTGTATTACTACGTGAACGAGACGGAGCCCGGCCAGCAGCTGCAATAATCCTTACCCGATGCAAAACATTTTCCCGCCCCTTTTCGCCGGGGCGGGACGCTATCATAGATCATATTAAAAACAAGCCTTTTCATTTACTGAACACAATTTCCCATGGATGTACGAGGAGGTTTTATATGGTAAGAAAAAAGGTCGTTGCCATGCTTCTGGCAGGCGGGCAGGGAAGCAGGCTGAGCGTGCTGACTAACCGCATGGCCAAGCCCGCCGTGCCATTCGGAGGAAAGTACAGGATAATAGACTTTCCTCTCTCCAACTGCGTGAATTCCAACATAGATACGGTGGGCGTGCTGACCCAGTATGAGCCTCTGGAGCTCAACGCTTACATAGGGACAGGCCAGGCCTGGGATCTTGACCGCAACTCCGGCGGCGTATTCGTGCTGCCCCCCTACCAGTCCAGCAACAGCGGGAGGTGGTATTCAGGCACCGCCAACGCCATATTCCAGAACATGGCCTTCATAGACAGATATGACCCCGAGTATGTGCTCATACTTTCAGGCGACCATATATACAAGATGGACTATGCCCTGATGCTGGATTACCATATAAGCAAAAAAGCCGACCTTACCGTGGCCGTACGAACCGTGCCCATGGAGGAGGCCCACCGCTTCGGCATAATGAACACGGACGGCGAGGGCCGCATAGTGGAGTTCGAGGAAAAGCCAAAGCACCCAAAGGGCAACAAGGCGTCCATGGGCATATACATATTCTCATGGCCGGTACTGAAAAAGTACCTCATACTTGACGAGCAGAACAAGGACTCGGAAAACGACTTCGGCAAGAATGTAATACCTTCCATATTGAATGCCGGCCTCAGGGCCTTTGCCTACAGCTTCGATGCCTACTGGAAGGACGTGGGCACGGTGCAGAGCCTCTGGGAGGCCAACATGGACCTTATCTCCGATGACCCGCCAATAGAACTCAACGACCCTGATTGGAGGATATACAGCAAGTCCCCCTGCATGCCCCCCCACTGCGTAGGCGGCAACGCCACAATAAAGCGCTCCAGCATAACAGAGGGCTGCAATATATACGGCACCGTGATGCACAGCGTAATATTCGCAGGCGTGGACATCGAGGAGGGCGCAGAGGTGGTGGATTCCGTGGTGATGCCGGGCGCCGTCATAAGAAGCGGCGCAAAGGTACACCGGGCCATAATAGGCGAGAACTCCATAGTCGGAGAAGGTTCCTTCGTGGGCGCCGAGAGAAGGCCTGAGGATGGGGAATACAATACTTCTCTTACAGACGATATAACCCTCATAGCCAGCGATACAGAGATAGAGGCGGGCAGGAGAGTTCCCGTAGGCATGATAGTTAACGCCACAAGGAAGGAGGCCTGATCTCATGGGAAACGACGTATTCGGCCTTATCTATACCGGTGAATCCAGCATGCAGCTCCGCGATCTGACCTACTCAAGGTCGGTTGCCGCGGTGCCCTTTGCGGGCAGATACCGCTGCATAGACTTTATAATGAGCAACCTTGTGAACACGGGCATTTCCAACGTTGGCATAATTGCCCAGAAGAACTACCACTCGCTGATGGATCATCTGGGCTCCGGCAAGGAATGGGAGCTGCACAGGAAGCGGGACGGCCTGTTCATACTGCCTCCCTTCGTGACCAGAGACAATACCGGCATATACCGGGGTACCATAGACGCATACCATTCCGTGATGGGCTACATACGGCGCAGCTCCCAGAAGTACATAATAATCTCCGGCAGCCACACCGTATTCAATACCACCTTCCACGACATGATAGCCCAGCACATACGCACCGGGGCCGACATAACCTTCATGTACAATGAAGTCGGCATACATCACCCGGACGACCAGTTCAACGAGCTGCGCTTCAATCTGGCGGAGGACGGCAGGGTGACCGGCATACAGCTCAACCCAAACCAGCCCGCAACGCCCCATTCCTCCTGCGACGTGGTCATGATGGAAAAGACGACGTTTGAATACCTAATCGAGGACGCATACAGCAGGGGGGATACCGACTTTCTCAGGGATGTGCTCCTTCGCAAGGTAGGAGAGCTTAAGATGTACGGCTGGAGGTACGACGGCTACGTGGGCTGTATAAGCTCGCTGCCCGGCTACTTCAACCACAATATCAACGTGCTCAAAAGCGAGGTGAGGCGGGATCTTTTCAATCCCGAGCACCCCATATACACCAAGGTAAAGGACGAGGTGCCCGCCCGCTACAAGGGAGACTCCAGGGCCTGCAACTGTCTGGTTGCAGACGGCTGCGTGATAGAGGGAGAGGTGGAAAACTGCGTGCTGTTCCGCGGCGTGCATATAGGCAAGGGAACAAAGATAAGCAACTGCGTAGTGCTGCAGGCCTGCGACATACAGGAAGACTGCGAGCTATCGTATGTAATACTGGATAAGGGCTGCACCGTCCGCCAGGGACGCCGCCTTGCGGGCTACGACAGCTTTCCGATAATAATAAGAAAGGGCAGTACGGTTTAAATGCCAGAGAAAAAGAAAACCAAGGCCAAGGCCGAGGAAAGGATAACTGAAGAAATAAAGGAGACCCCAAAGCAGCCGCCATATAAGGTGCTATTCCTGGCCTCGGAGTGCGTGCCATTCGTAAAGACCGGCGGGTTGGCGGACGTTATAGGCGCGCTGCCAAAGGAGCTCAAAAGGCAGGGCGTGGACGTGAGGGTGATGATCCCCCTGTATTCCGCCATAGGCCCAAAGTATCGGGAACAGATGACGCGCATATGCGAGTTTTATGTACAGCTCGGCTGGCGCAGCCAGTATTGCGGCATACTCACCATGGAGTATCAGGGAGTGTCGGTGTACTTCATAGACAACGAGTACTACTTTGGCCGGGGCTATATATACGGCCAGAGCAACAGCGACGAGGGGGAGCGCTTCGCCTTCTTCTCCAAGGCCGCGCTGGAGGCCATGCCCCGTATAGGCTTCTTCCCCGACGTGCTCCACGCCCACGACTGGCAGGCGGCAATGAGCATCGCCCTGTTGCGCATGCAGTACGGCAAAAGCCCGGATTACCGCCGTGTGCGCACGGTGTACACCATACACAACCTTAAGTATCAGGGGGTGTTCAACTGGCCCTTCATGGATGAGCTGCTATCCATAGGAGCGGAGCACTTTACAGGCGAAAGCCTCGAATATTACGGCGATATAAACTTCACAAAAGGGGCGCTGGTGTATTCCGACGCCATAACCACCGTCAGCCCTACCTATGCCGGCGAGATACAGTCCCCCGAATACGGCGAGACCCTGGACGGGGTGCTGCGCTGGCGCAGCCGGGACATATACGGCATAATGAACGGCATAGACGAGAGCCTTTTCGACCCCGCCACGGACAAGGCCATATACGCGAATTATTCCCTTGACGACATGAGTGGCAAGGAAAAGTGCAAGGAATCGCTCCGGACGGAGTTTTGGCTTGATAAGGATGCTTCGCCCATAATCGGCATGGTTACGCGCTTTACGGATCAGAAGGGCCTCGACCTGGTGGAATACGCCATATCCGCGCTTATGGAAAAGGGGGTGCAGCTCGCCGTTTTAGGCAGCGGCGACGCGCGCTATGAGCATCTCTTCTCCTGGGCGAGCTGGCGGTATGGCGGCAGGATAGCCGCAAGGTACAGCCACGACCCAGCCCTGGCCAACCGCATATACGCGGGCTCCGATATGTTCCTCATGCCATCGAGATTCGAGCCCTGCGGCCTGTCGCAGCTCATAGCCCTCCGCTACGGCACGCTGCCCATCGTGCGGGAGACGGGCGGCTTGAAGGACAGCATAACCCCTTATAATAAATTCACGGGAGAGGGGCTGGGCTTCACCTTCCGGCAGTATAACCACATAGACATGCTGGGAGCGGTGGACAGGGCAATCGAAGCCTACCGGCAGCCTGATATATGGAAGGGCCTTATGAAGAACGCCATGAGCGCCCACTTCACATGGGAGAAGTCCGCAGGCAAGTACATAGAGCTTTACGAGAGACTGAGCGAAAGGTAGAAGGATAGCAAGCCTCAAAGCGCTTACTCAGGCCCCTTAAAAGGGGCCTCAGAGTGTCAAAAAAGTGGCTAAACGCCACTTTTTTGAGTTTTCTCATTCGGTGCTTGCGCCTATGGCGCGGCCAGCACCTCATGCAGGGAAAGCCTTGCTACGCAAGCGCCTTTTGCGGATTTGCCGCACATGTCGCCAAATCCGAATAAAGCCATAAGGGGCTGCGGCCCCTTATCAACCCCTGGGTTTTTCGACAGTCTCTATTTCGTGGGGCGGCATATGGTGCATACAGGGCAAAAAAATGTGACAATGTTGCGAAGTGCGGTACTAACGAAATATTTTATGCTAAAATTTTAATTATGATGAAATTCGACCAGCGATACGAGAAATACAAAGCCCCCTTTGGCGCGGTGGAAGCGGGCCGCCCGGTGCGCTTCTTTATGGAAACCGACAGGGACGACAGTAAAATAACACTCAGGCTCTGGGTAGACGGACGGGAGGAGCTGATTTCAGGCGCCCGGAAAGAGGGCGGCGTAAGCTTTACCTATACCCCGGCCCACAGCGGTATCGTATGGTACTATTTTCTGATTGACGGCCCGGAAGGCAGGCGGTATTACAGCGGCCTCGAGGGAGAGGGGCGTATATACACAGAGCAGCCGGATTCCTACCAGCTGACGGTCTACGACCCCTATGAAACGCCGGACTGGTTTAAAAATACTATCGTTTACCAGATATTTCCGGACAGGTTTAGAAGGCCAGGTGAAATACTCGGTATAGAGGAGCATACGCGGCTCTTCGGCGCGCCGAGGATACATGAAAGCTGGGGTGACGAGCCGGACTACCTGCCGTTAAACGGGCAAAGGTACTATGTGCCGGAGGATTTTTTCGGCGGCAACCTGTACGGCGTAAAGGAAAAGCTGCCCTATTTGAAATCACTGGGCGTGGGGTGCATATACCTCAACCCTATATTCCTTTCCTCCACCAACCACCGCTACAACACGGCGGATTACATGACTGTTGATCCCATGCTTGGGGGAGACAGGGCGTTAGCCGAGCTTGCGGCGGCCGCTAAGGAATACGGCATACGGCTCATGCTGGACGGTGTGTTCTCACATACCGGCAGCGAAAGCGTTTATTTCAAGGAGGCTCAGAGCAATCCCCATTCCCCCTGCCGGGACTGGTACGACTTTACCGAGTATCCTGACAAATACCGCTGCTGGTGGGGCTTTGAGACGCTGCCCGAGGTGAAGGAGCTTACCCCTTCATACATGGAATTCATAGGCGGCGTCATGGAAAAATATGCCAAAATGGGAATAACCTCATGGCGGCTGGACGTGGCGGACGAGCTGCCGGACGGATTTATAGAATTCCTGCGCAAAAAGCTCAAGAGCATAGATCCCGATGGGGTGCTCTTAGGCGAGGTGTGGGAGGAGGCCACCAATAAGCACAGTATGGGCGGCCGGCGTAAATATGTGGACGGCCATGAGCTGGACAGCGTTATGGATTACCCATTCCGCAGGCTGCTTATGGATTTCTTCCTCGGAAGGATCGACGGCGAAGGGCTGGCAAGGGGCCTGCTCCGGCTTATGGAGAACTACCCGCCGCAGTTTTACGAAAGCCTTCTCAATCTCATGGGCAGCCACGATGTCGTCAGGGCCATAACCGCGCTTGCGGGGGCGCCTGACAGGGATTCCCTTACGAGAGAGCAGCAGGCGGCGTATTCCCCCACTATAGAGCAGCTGAAGGCGGGCAGAAAGCGCTTCATGGCGGCGGCCGCGGTACAGTATATGATGCCCGGCGCCCCCTGTCTCTACTACGGCGACGAGGCGGGGCTTACAGGCATGGCGGACCCCTTCAACCGGGGCACATACCCATGGGGTCAAGAGGACACAGAGCTCATCGCATATTTCCAAAAGCTGGGAGAGCTGCATAAACGCGCCAAAGGCGGCTGCGCCTTCGCGGGGCGCGGCGATGTATTCGCGCTGTACCGGCCGGAGGTCATATGCATGGTAAACAGGAGCTGCGAGCCGGTAACGGCCTGCTTTGCGGATAAGGATTTTTGCGGCAATATCAGGGCCGAGCTGGAAAACGGCTGTATAGAAAGGGAGCTGCCCCCATACGGCGCGGCGATACTTATAAAAGGACAAGAGGAGCGGGCATAATATGTTCAACAGGTGGTTTCAGGGAAGATACGGCGTGGATCAGCTCAGCAGGGCGCTGATAATCGCGAGCCTTATAGTATCCGTGATATCCTGGTTTTTCGGCAGGGCGCCGGCAGGGGTGTACTACGCGCTGCGCGGCATAACGCTGGCGCTTATCGCCTTTGCGCTTTTCCGTATGCTTAGCCGAAACTTTTACGCCCGGCAGCAGGAGCTGGCCCGGTATATGAACATGGAGCGCAGCGTGCGCAACTGGTGGCAGACGCTGCGCATTCGCCGGCAGAACTTTGTAAACGTACAGAAGGAAAAGAAAAAATACAAATACCTCACCTGCCCCCAGTGTATGCAGAAGCTCCGGGTACCCAAGGGCAAGGGCAGGATAAGAGTTACCTGCTCCAAGTGCGGCAACAGGTTCGAGGCAAAGAGCTGAAAACGCCCTGTCATATTCTACCTGAATAGCGCCTCCATACAGGCGGCAAACTAAGGCTGACTACGAAACAGGAGGTACTTAAGAATGTCAAAGGCAAAGAGCCAGACCATCGGCTGCAAGGTCACAAGCTGCGCATACAACATGAGCGGATGCGACTGCGGGCTGGAACGCATCGAGGTTGAGCCTATGTGCGGCTGCCATACCGGCAACCCCGAAGATGAGAGCCTGTGCGGAAGCTATAAGTGCAGGGACTGAAAGTAGGCAGACAACAAGGCGCGGGTTCGCGCCTTTTTCATGCAGCGAGGTATTATGCGGATTTCCGTACCGCAAGGGAAGCACTGTCCTTGGACGTTAGGCAGTGTACCTTTCCCTGCTGCTATTGACAGACCGTCAGGCCAAAATCATAGAGATAAAAGCAGATTTCATATCTTGTTATAGGAACAGGCGTAGGATATAATATAAGGCAAAGGAGGGTGAGGCGAATGACTAACGAAGAAAAGATACTTGAAATGCTGGCAAGTATACAGACCGACATGAACGGCATGAAGGCCGACATGAACGGCATGAAGGCCGATGTGAACGGCATGAAGGCTGACATGAATGGCATGAAGGCCGATGTGAACGGCATGAAGGCCGATATGAATGACATGAAGGCTGACATGAACGGTATGAAGGCCGATATGAATGACATGAAGGCTGACATGAACGGTATGAAGGCCGACATGAACGGTATGAAGGCTGACATAAATGGTATGCAGGCCGACATGAACGGCATGAAGGCCGATATGAACGGCATGAAGGCCGACATGAACGGCATGAAGACCGACATGAACGGCATGAAGGCCGATATGAACGGCATGAAGGCCGACATCGGTGAACTTAAGGCAGATGTGAGCAACCTTAAGACAGAGGCGATCAAGACCAACCTGCGCATCGAAAACGAGATAATTCCTAAGCTCAAGGTTTTAGCCGAGGGTCACGCCATGCTCTCTGAAACGCTTGCCCCAAAGAGCAAAGTAGACGAGCTGCAAAGCGATGTGGAACTGCTCAAGATAGTCGTTAAAAACCTCAACTCCGAAGTTCAGCAGCTTAAGAAAGCTCAGTGATATAGATAAATAAAAAAACGGCTCCAGGGCCGCTTTTTTATTTCCGTCATTTCTCGTCTCGCTGGGCAATGGCGCGCTTTTCCTCCAGCCGATTATTCACCCATTCCCCAATAAGGGTATACAGCACCGCCATTATGGGCACGCAGAGTATGGCGCCCATTAGTCCGAAGAGACGGGCGCCGAACAGCACCGCTATCATCACCCACAATCCGGATATGCCCACTGCGTTTCCAACCACCTTGGGATATATGAGGTTGCCCTCTATTTGCTGTATGGCCAGCACGAACACTATGAACCACAGGGCGCGGGGAGGGTCCACAACGAATATTATGGAGAGGCCTATTGCGCCTGATATCCATGGGCCCACTATGGGTACCATCTGGGAAGCTCCTACTATAACGCTTATCAGCACTGCGAAGGGGAAGCCCAGTATCTGCATCCCCATGAAGCACATCATGCCGAGTATAAAGCACTCTATGAGCATACCGTATACATAGTTGTGCAGCGATTTATTGGTGCGAGCGCATACATCCAATATTCTTGCGGCATGCTGCTCGTTGAACACGGCTTTTATGAACTTGCGGCACTGGCACAGCAGATTTTCCTTGTTCGCGAGGGCGTATATGCTGATTATCAGCGCAAAGAGCATATCCACGACCACGCCCACGGTGCTTACGGTAAAGCGCAGCAGGCCGGAGGCGAGACCGCTTATGAAGCCGTCCAGCTTGTCCAATATGTCCTCGGACACCTGGCGAACCTTTACGGCTATGTCATCGTTGAGGTTCAGCCTTTCCCATACGTCGGTGCCCCATTTAATCAGGCTCTTGGAGTAGGAATCGTAGTTTTCCGCCAGGGATTTTATGCTGTCGACCAGCTTGGGACCTACTATCACTATCAGCACCGTGATTATGGAAAGCACGAACAGCATCGCCATCACCACGCATATTACCCGCTTGAGCTTTGAGGCGCGCCATTTTGAAAACAGCCTGTTTTCCAGAAAGCACATGGGCATATTGGCTATGAAGCTTATCGCCATAGCTATGAATATGGGGCTGATGGCGTCGAAAAAGCCCCCGACTGAGCTTTTTACGGCGGTCAGGTTTTCGATTATCTCATATAATATGACGCCGAAGGCCACTATAAAAATGTATCTTCTCGAGGACTTCCAAAGTCCCTCCATATCCTGCTTATCCTTCAATGCAACCCTCCGAAGCTGAATTTTTGAGAGCCTCCTGCTTCGCCTCGCGGTCGAATTTTTCCGCGAGCAGCTTGGCGGAGATGTAGGCGGAAATGGCGTCTATCGCCATGCGGTTCCTGCCGCCCCGCATTACGGCAAAGTCGGCCTCCCGAATGTATTTGCTTATGTACCATCAGTTGACAAGAGCACACAAGCCCGAAAGGCTTGTTTTGGGACGCTCCTGCGTTCTCGTCGCTTGTATTACATCCAGTAGTACTGCGCTCCTCGGCCTTGGATCGCCCTCAAAACAAGCTCTTTAGGGTCTTCGAGTTTTAGAAGCCAAAGAGTATGGCAGAACAAGGAGGACGAGTGCAGAAATACTGGTTGTATTTCAAATGAGGACGACACAGTTATGCCGTGCTGTTTGGCTCCTAAAACCTTGTGTGTCCTTGTCAACTGATGGTATTCCTCGTACATGGGCTTTACGGTCGCCATGTACTGCTCGGCTATGTTTTCTATGGAGCGTCCGCGAACCCGTATATCTCGCTTTATGCGGCGCAGCAGGCACACGTCTATATCCACGTGCATGTAGACCTTCAGGCTCATGAGGTCGGTTATGCGCTTATCGCGGAACATGTGTATGCCCTCGAGTATGAGCACGTCCATGGGCTGTATCAGCTCGTCGCTGTCCGCCCGCATATGCCTGGCATAGTCGTAGCCCTTTCTGGTTATGGGAAGACCGCCTTGCAGACGCTGTATGTCGGCATAAAGCTGGTCAAAGTCAAATATATCCGGCTCGTCGTAGTTTATATGTACCCGCTCCTCAAAGGGCAGGTCGGAATGGTCCCTGTAATAGCAGTCCAGGCCGATTATTGCCGAGGTGCAGGTAAGGGAGTCCTCTATTTCCTTCGCAAGGGTGCTCTTGCCGCTGCCGCTGGCGCCGCATATGCCGACGATTATCATGCTGTGAATTCTTCCCCCAATTATGCTTTTTTATCATTATAACCCCAAGCAAAATAATTTGATAGACGCAAAATCCAAAATTGCCCTGAAAAGGCAGAAGGACACGCTCCCTTGCGGGTTTACGATTTGTTTGATTTTGCGTTATAATATTTGTGCTATAATATTTCAGACAGTATTTTATATTTTGGATATCCGGGAGACGCTGGCAGATGAAAAAAAGCCGAGGCTTATCAAACATAAAGACCATACTGCAAAACGCATTCAGGCGGCTGGGGCTTTCCCTGCGGCGCTTCGGCAGGCGCGGCGGCATAGGCGGGGCCATAGGGCGGCTCGCGCTGGGCGTAAAGCGCCGGGATAAGCGCACCATAACGTCGCTGTGTGCATTTTTGGGCTGCCTCGTGCTGCTCATAGCGGGCATATCCGTAATATCCGCCAACCGGCCTCAGCAGAGTATGCAGGGCGTAATAACCTCCTCCGCCGGCATAGTAGACCTTACAGGCGACTATGAGAATGTTCAGGCTGACAGGGAGGCAAAGGAGCTTGCGGCGGGGCCGACCCCCAAGCCGCTGTATTTCCAGCAGGGCTTTGAGGATGAGAACATAGCCGAGATACAGCAGAGGCTGATGGACCTCGGCTATATGGACAACGACGAGCCTACCAACTACTACGGCCCCAACACGAAGGAGGCGGTGGAAATATTCCAGCGCCAGCACGGCGTTACGGTGACGGGCGTGGTGGACAGGGCGACCTACGAGAAGCTGTTCTCCGACGAGGCGCTCACATACATGGCGGATCTGGGCATAAGCGGCTCCGATGTGGAGGATATACAGTCGAGACTTCGTGAGCTGGATTATTTGGATAAGGTCACAGGCTATTTCGGCGAGGAGACCGAGAAGGCGGTCATAGAGTTCCAGAAAAACAACCGCCTCAGCGTGGACGGCAAGGTGGGGACCCAGACCCGCGAAATGCTATACAGCGAGGACGCGGTGCCAAAGAGCCTGAAGTACGGCGAAAAGAGCGACGACGTGCTGCGCTATCAGAAGCGGCTGAACAAGCTGGGATACCTTTCCAGCACGCCGGACGGTACATTTGGAAGGGATACGGTGAACGCGGTCAAGAGCTTCCAGCGGCAGAACGGCCTTACGGTGGACGGCTACATAGGCCCCTCCACTAAGGAGCTGCTCATGAGCAGGAACGCCAAGGCCAGCGTAATATCATTGGGCGAGACCAGCAGCAACGTAACAAAAATTCAGAAGCGGCTAAAGGAGCTTGGTTACCTCAAGAGCAGCGCCACGGGATACTTTGGAACCTCAACCGAGTCTGCCGTATCGGCCTTCCAGAAGCGCAACAAGCTCAGCGCCGACGGCAAGGTGGGCAAGGGCACCATGGCCGCGCTGTTCTCCAGCAAGGCCAAGAAGGCGCCCAGCAACTATAAGCCCTCCTCGGGCGGCTCATCGTCGGGAAGCAGCTCGTCCGGCGGCGGCACCGGCGCGCTTACCGGCACCATGGGCAGCGTTGACAGGTTCATTTCCGCGGCCCAGAGCAAGATAGGCTGCCGGTACTCAAAGGGCGGCAAGGGGCCGGATAAGTTCGACTGCTCAGGCTTTGTATACTGGTGTCTGAGGCAGGCGGGCGTGAACCAGAAGTACCTCACCTCCTCCGGCTGGCGCAGCGTATCGGGCTACACTAAGGTCACTTCCCTATCCTCCCTGCAAAGGGGCGATATAATCGTATTCCGCGGCCACGTGGGAATAGCCATGGGCGACGGGACGATGATAGACGCCTCCAGCGGCAACAGCAGGGTAATACACCGCAGCTGCATGGGCGACTGGTCCAGGCGCAACTTCATCTGCGCGTGGAGGATATTCTGATAACGGACATAAAAAAAGTGGCGTTCAGCCACTTTTTTTGATATCCGTATTTATTCCACCGTTACCGATTTGGCAAGGTTCCTCGGCTTGTCGATATCGCAGCCCTTGAGCAGAGCCACGTAATAGGCGAAGAGCTGTAGGGGCAGTATGGCCAGCGAGGGCAGAACAAAGGGATCGGTCTTGGGTATCCACATGACCTGATCGGCGGTTTCCTCTACGCCGGGAGTGCCCTCAGTGGCAAGCGCCAGCACTACTGCGCCCCGGGCCTTTACCTCGCGCATGTTGCTTATCATCTTTTCGGTCAGGGGGCTGTAGGTGCAGAGGGCCACTACCAGCGAGCCGGGCTCTATCAGGGAGATAGTGCCGTGCTTCAGCTCGCCCGCAGGATACGCCTCGGAGAATATGTAGGATATCTCCTTGAGCTTGAGGGAACCCTCCAGAGCCAGGGCGTGGTCTATGTTGCGACCTATGAAGTATATGTTGCGGCAGCTGAAATGGAGGGATGCAAGATACTTGATATGGTCCGACTTTTCGAGAAGGCCGCGCATAAGGCCGGGCAGCTCCTCTATGGCGTTCAGACAGTCCTTAAGCTCGCTGCCGCTTACCATATGGCGGCAATGTCCCATGTACAGGGCAAGCAGATAGCATACGGAAAGCTGCGCGCTGTAAGCCTTGGTGGTGGCCACGGCTATCTCGGGGCCGGCCCAGGTATATATGACATCCTCGCTCTCGTTGGCGATGGTGCTGCCCACTACGTTTACTATGGACAGTACGTGGGCGCCGCGCTTTTTCGCCTCGCGCAGGGCGAAAAGTGTATCTATGGTCTCGCCGGACTGGCTTATGACTATGGCTATGGTTCTGTCAGTCACTATGGGATTGGAATAGCGGAACTCCGATGCCAGCTCCACCGTGACGGGTATGCGGGTGTAACGCTCGATGTAGTGCTTCGCCACCTGGCCTACGTAGCTTGCGGAGCCGCAGGCCACTATGAATATCCTGTCGCAGGCCCGTATGTCCTCCGCCGATATATGGGAAAGGCCGAGGTCTATGGCGCCCTCCTTTATACGGGGGCGGACGGTGTTGCGTATCACGTCGGGCTGCTCCATTATCTCCTTGAGCATGAAGTGGGGGTAGCCGCCCTTTTCGGCGGCGTCAGCGTCCCATTGGATATGCTCTATGTTTTTGTGCAGCTCCTCGCCGTAGCGGTTGTATATCTTCACGCTGCCGGCAGTAAGCACAGCCATGTCATATTCGTCAAGGCGTATCACCTGGCGGGTGTGCTTGAGTATTGCAGGCACGTCTGAGGCGATGAAGTTTTCCCCCTTGCCCACGCCGACTATAAGCGGGCTGTCCTTGCGTACGGCATAAAGGGTATCCGGGTGATCGGCGAAGATTATGCCCAGGGCGAACGCGCCGGAGATGAGGCTAAGGGCCTCCCGTATGGCGGCCTCGGGGCCGTCCTCGCGGTTGCTCCTGTAAAGGTGCTCCACAAGGTTTGCGGCTATCTCCGTATCAGTCTCGGACATGAAGGAATAGCCCTGCTCGGTAAGAAAATCACGGAGCTCGATGTAGTTTTCCACTATGCCGTTGTGAACCAGAGCCACATCGCCGTGCTGACTCAGATGGGGGTGGGCGTTTACGTCGTTGGGCTCCCCGTGGGTTGCCCAGCGGGTATGGCCTATGCCGAGGCAGCCGGGCAGGGCTCTGCCGCCGTCCGTCATTTCCTCCAGTACGCTCAGCCTGCCCTTGGCCTTCACGACGCCAAGCTTATTGCCGTCTGCAATGGCTATTCCTGAGGAGTCATAGCCGCGGTATTCAAGCTTTTTGAGGGCCTCCAGTATGAGGGGCGCGGCCTGCTTGGGGCCTATATAGCCTACTATTCCACACATTGATAAACTGTTTCTCCTTTGATGAATTAGTCCCAGAGCTTTTCGGAGTATACGCCCTGAGCCTTGATCTTCGCTATGCTCTCCATAACCGCGGACTTATCCTCCTTGTATGTCACGCCGAACCATCGGTCGGGGCTTTCCTCGACCTTTACCCGCACCCTGCCCTCAGACATAAGGGCCTGCACAGCGTTGGGCAGCAGATCCTCATATTTGGCGGGGTTCTCCTTTATGCCCGCTTCGAAATTGGCTTTGAATACATCCTCCAGCATGGGAAGAATATCCGGCTTGAAGCCCCAGCAGTTCATGGAGACGGGGGTGCCCTCCGGAAGCTCGATGAAGGTTTTGCCGTCGTCCTCTGTAAAAGCACCGCCGTGCTCCCGCTTGAATATCCTGCGCCGCTCCACTATGTGGGTGAGGAAGCCTTCATCGTCCACCTCGCATATGCCCCGGGCTACGCTGCCGTTTTCGGTGAGGGTATTTTCCAGCTTATAGCCTATCATCAGCTGCTCGTCTGAGGGCGTGTCTCCGGCGAGGAATTCGTAAAGCTGTTTATAAGCGGCAGGGCCATAGTAGTCGTCGGAATTAATGACGGCGAAGGGTCTGCCGCCGATCTCGTCTCTTGCACAGAGCAGGGCATGGGTGGTGCCGAGGGGCTTTGTGCGGCCCTCTGGAGCCTTCAGGCCATGGGGCAGCTTATTCATCTCCTGAAACGCGCACTTGACGTTGGCGCGCCGGGATATCCTGCTGCCGATGGCATCCATGAAGTCCTGCTCAATCTCATGCTTGATTATGAACACAAGGTCGTGGAAGCCGGCGCGTATTGCGTCGTAGATTGAAAAGTCGATTATCAGGTTACCCGCGGCATCGATGGGGTCGATCTGCTTTAGCCCGCCGTAGCGGCTGCCCATGCCAGCGGCAAGCAATACGAGTACAGGCTGTTTTTTCATTTGAAATGTTCACCTCCGTATGCTTAGTTTTACATATTGGAAATATGCATTAATGCAGGTGTATCTCCCGCCCGAAGGAGCGGGGCGCTGCGTATTTTTTGACTATATCGGTTATGGTGCTTTCGCTCATGCCCGGGACATGCTTCATGGCGGGAAGCAGCCGCTTCATGGAGTTGTCGTCCACAAGGCCAACCAGCTCCAAGAGCATTTTGGTGGCTCCTTCGGCTGTGGGCGTCTCGTCGAACACCGCCTCTATGCTTTCGTTGAGTATGCGAAGCTCAATTATACGGGTATCCGGCGTTTCGAGGAAGCTGGTGAACAGCGTAATGCAGGCTTCGTTTTCACCTGCGGACCATATTCCCCGGGTGGAGACCAGATGCTGCTCCTCCTTCATTATAAAGACGGAATCCGTAAAACCTCCGTCCATATCTATGTATACCGTATTGCGTTCGCACTGCTCGTAAAATGTGACCGCCAGGCCCTTTTCCGTTGAGCTGAAGCGTATTATGTCCGCACCCTTGCTGTAGCAGCCGTGAACGTTTTGCAGCGGCTGCGGGAAAAGGGAGCCGTAGTTGTCGAAAAGGCGGAACTCCCTGCCGTCAAGCAAGCTGCGTATCTTATTGAAGGCGATTTTGTCCGTCCCGAGCCCCTTCCTTTCAGGCTCGGGAGAAAACACCAGCTTGGCGAGATACGCCTTCAGGCTGTCATAGCCTGGAGGGTAAGGCGCGAGCTCCCTGTCGGAGCAGGCCCAGAAGCAGGAATCAAGCAGCTGCATTAGGGACGTCTTGGCGAAGAGCTGTGTGCTGCCGGAGTATATTATAGCCACAGCATCGTACTGTGGGAATATTACCGCATACTGACCGAAAGCGCCGTTGAACTGGTAAGCCCCGCCGCCGCTCATCCATATCTGGTAGCCGTAGCCGTGCCTCATTTCGCCGTTTGGAGTGGGTATCTGGGGCGAGGTAGCGGCGTCTATCCACTCTTCGGAGAGGAGCCGCCTTCCATTCCATACCCCCCTGTTTAAATACAGCTGGGCTATCTTGGCAAGGTCTTCTATGCAGAGGTTCAGCCCCCAGCCTCCCTTTTCCATGCCCTTGGGGCATGTCTCCCAGTGGTGGCTGCGTATGTCCAGCGGCTCATACAGCCTGGGGGTGAGGAATTCGGTAAGGCTCATGCCCGTCTTTTTTCTCAGTACGGCTGAGAGCATATAGGTATTGAGCGAATTGTATTCAAACTGGGTGCCCGGCTCGAACTTGGGTACGGATTCCATGAACATCTTTACCCAGTCCTCGTCCAGAGCGCTGCCCACCTCGTTGAAGCGGACCCCTGTGCTCATAGTGAGGAGGTGCCGTACCGTCAGCATTTTCGACCACTTGTTTGCGGGCTTGCCGGCATAGCCGGGGAATATGTCCTCCAGGCGCTCGTCTATATCCATGAGCCCCTCGTCCACAGCCATACCTATGGCGGTAGAGGTGACGCTCTTGCTGGCAGAGTACAGCATATGGGGGATCTCCGGACGATACGGGGCGTAATATCCCTCGGCGAAGACCTTGCCGTGGCGCAGCAGCATTGCGGAATGTATGCCCAGCTCGGCGGTATTATCGGAAAGGTTCCTGAAGAACCGCTCCACTACCGTGCTGGAAAGGCCCGCCTCCTCAGGGGTGCAGCGAGGAAGGGATTCCCTTGCGGACAGAAGGGGAAGGCTCCCCATCTGACGCGTGTAGCCGTAGGCGGGTATGCCCTCCATGTCCCTTTTAAGCATTTTGATGAGCAGCTCAAGGCTGCGCATCTGAATGGTAATGTCCATTTTTCCTCCGGATATTGAGCCTTGACAGGCTTATTCCTGAAGTATTTTATGGTGCTTGGCTTCCCCTTATACCGCCGGGTCAGGATTGGGCTCCCCTGCCATGGGGATATTGCGTCCGGTGCGGTCAACGTAGAAGGCGGCGTTGGCGGCGTAGATATAGGGGTTGAGCCAAAGGTCTCCTATGCCGCAGGTCAGGGCGCTGAGTATGCCCCAGCCTATGAAGGACAGGTTAAGGCAGAACAGCCGCCACTTGTGGCCTGCCATAAGCTCCTTGCTCATGTTTACCGCCTCGCGAATGCCCAGGTTGGGATTTTCCGCCATAAGATAGGGGGCAAGGCGGTAGCGGTAGGCGGCTATAATGCCGGGCACGATAAACAGCAGCGACCAGAGCCATATAAACAGCGCCATAAAGAGGTTGAGACCCATCGCCTTAAGGAATATATCGAAGCGGGAGAATATGACGGATACTTCACCCTGACGGTTCTCAGCTACAAGGTCTATGTAATACTTGTTAAGGCCCATTTCCAGCGCCCCTGAGAACAGCAGCACGACTATGCTCAGCACAAGGGCTATAAGTGATCCAAAGAGACTTGTCTCTGTATCCGCCGCCGCGAACCCGGCAAGGAAATCGTTATAATTGCCGGCGAAGAGCATATCAAAGTCCATATGGCCCATATTTTTTGCAAGGTTGTATATGCTGCTTATGCCGCATATGAGGCTGAATATAAAGGTTACCAAAACAGATCTGCCCCAGTGGCCCCTGAGCTTATCCCGGGCTATACGGCGAAATTCGCTTGCAGTAAACATAACAAGAAAACCTCCTGAAATGAAATAAAAAAATGAGTAAAATCAAAAGCGGGGGCGGGTGCCGCGCAGGAGTTACGCAAAAGAGCGGCAGCCGCCCCCCGTAAAGCCAAGTTTGCCTAAGTATCAGTCGTCTATCCTGCAGCCGGAGCAGCCCTCGCAGCTCTCCGCATCGCAGTCCAAGCGGGCATCAACTATCTTGGAGAGGATATCCATCTTGTCCTCATCGGCAGGGAGGAATTCCTCGTATTCGCCGTTTACCTGAATACGGAAGACGAACAGATCCCGTTCATCGTCATCAACTGCTGCAGGGTCTATCATTACGGCGTACTCCTCGTTCTCATAGTCGAAGTAATCAACTACCTCAAGATCTATCTCGTTGCCTTCTTCGTCGTTGAATACCACTATATCCTTATCCAGATCTTCCATATTAAAAATCTCCTTTAAAAAATCTCCATATTACTGGTAAGCATATTTTACCTCATGGCGGCTTTTACCGCAAGCTAATAGAGAGATAATTGACATCGTGTTTACATTATACAAAAAGAGCCGCCTGCTTGCTCAGGCGGCCCTGTGAATATGTATATGGAGTTTTATCGGAAAGACCGGGAAGAAAGCTTTGTATAAAGCCTATGGTTTTCTGTGTGCTGCTATCGCCTCCCCTCTGAGTGGCAACCTATGGGACTTATCGGAGGGGGGACGCCCGGCTTCGGTGAATTTACCGGGTAGGTATTGTTGCGTGTTGCTGTCATTGGGCTGTTATTGCGCCTCCTTTCCTTGAAGTGATTATATAATACCAGGGAGGTGTGGCGGAAGTTTGGCCCAAAGTTATACTCTTGTGGCGGTTCTATTAACGGTTTTCGGATTTTTATTTAAGCTTCTGTGAACCGGCGGGGGCGACGTCGAATACCGTCAGGGTATCGCCGTCTACGCTGAAGCGCACGTCAAAGCCGGAAAACTCAAAGCCGTACTGCTCCCCGTCCTGCTGATATGCGGGCCGCGGGTCCTGGGAAAGGGCGGAAAGCAGCGCCTCCCGCTTGTCAGCGGGAAGGGCAATAAGCAGCTCCTCTGGAAAGGCCACCTGAAGGTTCTTTTCAAGTTTTTCTCCGGCAAAGCCGTCCTTTGCCTCCGGGTGGCTGTCGGTAAATGAAAGATATGGCTTTATATCGTATATGGGGGTGCCGTCCATAAGATCCGCTCCCTCCACTGTGAGCACATGGCCGAGGCCGGGACGGTTTTCCATGGATACCAGCTTTACCGAGGACAGCCCTATGGGGTTGGGGCGGTAGGGGGAACGGGTGGCAAATACCCCCATACGGGTGTTGCCGCCAAGGCGGGGAGGCTTTACGGTTGGACGCCAGCCCTGGCGTTCCACCATGGAAAAGCCCCATATGAGCCACAGGTGGGAGTAGCCCTCGATGCCCCTAAGGGCGTTGGCGTCCCGGTATTCAGGCTCAAATACCACGGTGGAAAGCTGTCCGCCCCCCAGGCTGCTCTGCCGGGGTATGCCGAATTTCTGCGTAAAGTCGCTCTTTATGCGGGCTATGACCTTTAATGTGAAGGTGTCGGCCATGGCTTACTTTTCAGCCCCGGGAAGCTCTGAGGTGCAGTGGGGGCAGCGGGTAGCCTCATCGGGTATTACGCTGAGGCAGTAGGGGCACTTGCGGGGCTCCTTCTTTTCCTCGGGTTTTTTTACCATATCGTGCAGCTTGTTCATGGACTTGACAAGCAGAAAAAGCACGAAGGCTATTATTATAAAGTTCAGCACTGAGGTTATGAATGCGCCGTAGGCTATGGAAGCCCCGCCGATGTTCAGGGCTTTATCGCTGAAGTTCTGTCCTGCAAGTATGCCTATGACGGGGGAGATTATGTCGTTTACCAGGGAATCCACTATGCCCTTGAACGCGCCGCCTATGATGACGCCCACGGCAAGGTCCATGACGTTGCCGCGCATGGCGAACTCTTTGAATTCAGCAAGAAACTTCTTCATATAAAAAATGCCCGTCCTTTCCAACAGGAAAAATCTACAGGCATTATTATATCACATAAAATCGGCGGACAACTATATGTTTCTGTCGCTGCCCATAAAGAACAGCGCAACGGTATCCGGGCCTACGTGACTGCCGGTCACAGGCACTGATCGCCGGTCATTATGTTGAGTATCACCCGGTCCGTCTGCTTCATACCCTGGCTTGCCAGCAGGCCGACGTTGCGTATGGTGTTCTCGACGCCCTTTGCAACTATGCCGTCGCCGCCCCGGAACTGCTGGTCGTTGACGTACATATAGTAGCCTAATATGCCGGCCTCCACTGCGGAGGCTATCTTTGCGGCGCAGGAGGGTTTTGCCCCGTCGCATATAGTGCCGGAGAGTATGGCCACGGCGTTCACTATGGTATGGGCTATGGCCCTGTAATCCCCGCCTAAAAGATAGGCTATGCCCGCGCCCGCGCCGCAGCCCGCGCTGACCGCGCCGCAATAGGCTGACAGCCTGCCTATGCCGGTCTTTTGGTGTATGGTGACAAGGTCGGATACCAGCAGGGCCCTGTAAAGCCGCTCGTCGCTGGCGCCTATGTGCTTTGCGTATCTTATTACGGGGACGGAGGCGGTTATGCCCTGATTGCCGCTTCCGGTGACTATCACCACCGGAAGCTCGCAGCCGCTCATGCGCGCATCAGACGCGGCGGCGGCATAGGCGCGGGCCTCGTTCTTTATGTCGCTGCCGAACTCGGAAAGCAGCACGCGCCCCACGTTTGCGCCCCAATCGCCTCTTAGGCCCTCCTCCGCTATGGCGGAGTTGCAGCGTATCTGGTTGTCGAGGAGCGGCTTGACCAGCTCCACGTCCACTGTATCCGCAAAGCGCACTATGTCCTCTATGTTCAGCACGCTCTTATCCTGAAGGTTATCCTCTGCGGAGTCGGACGGGGGAAGCTCCATGAGGACTGCGCCGTTCCTCTCCTCGCGTATTATGTTGGAGTGGTTGTTGGCTATATGTACCATTGCGCTGTCGCCGCCCCTGTATCCCGTGAGCCGTATATCCAGCATCCTGCCGTTGTCCGAGCAGCTCACGGCCAACGGCGTGACTTCCATGTATTCCCTTATGCGGCTGTGCTCCTCCTGTGTCACATAGGATATGACCTGAAGCACCTTTTCCGCCCTCCCCGCAATTATCCCTGCGGCTATGGCGGCGTTTATGCCCTTCAGCCCGCCGGTGTTAGGCACTATCACGCTCTTTACGTTTTTAAGTATGTTGCCGCTTACCTCGGCCTCTATGCGCTCCGGCTCGCCGCCCAGTATGTCGCGCATCTTTGCGGCGCAGTAGGCTATGGCTATGGGCTCGGTGCAGCCCGTTGCCATCAGTAACTCTTCCTTTAGTATGCTTATGTAGGCTTCTGTAAGTCGGTTATTCATTGCTTCCACTTCCTTGACGTTATTTTTATAAAAAAAGATGAGACGGGGGTACACGTGTTGAGAACGGGGGAATAGTATTATCACATATTATATTACAGCTTCGGCAATTACCGCAAGACCGGCGGGTGCAGATGTGCTATACTTAAAGATAATACCGCGCACACACCTATCCGCAGGAGGCCGCCGTGAACAGCATTTTTAAAGGAAAAGGAATAATAGTAGGATACACCGCCGCGCTGCTGCTTGCCGCCGGACTGGCGTTCGCGTTAAGTGCGCTTCCGCCTGGGGCAGGGCGCGAAAGGCAGGAGGCGGCTGCTGCGGCGAAGTATAAAGAGGCCTTGGCGCTCATGGACGGGGGGAGCATGGACGAGGCGGCTCGGCGCAGGGCGGCGGGACCCCATGCCCACACCATCTCCCGCGCCGTGCTTCCGGCCGACAAGCCCCGCATCTGCCGGCAGCGGGCCGGACGACCCATACAACGCGGCGGACTTCACGGGCCCGGAGGACTTTTATGAGGAAAACCGGGACGCCTTCGACAACATAGATGATGCGGAGGCTTACTGGCAGGAGAATAGCTGAAGGCGCACGGGGGGACCGACGGAACGAAGCGGGCTCACGCGCATAGCCTGCCTGCCGGCGGGGACGGAACGGTGCCCTAATCCCCGTCGTACTGTCTTTTGACGAGATACACGCCGATCACCACCGCCGCCATGCCGAAAAGCTCCGTGACCGTCGGCTTTTCGCCAAAGAGCAGTATGGCGTATACCGCGGCGAAGGCGGGCTCGGACAGGCATATGACCGATGAAAGGTTCACGCTCAGGCTGTGCTGGCAATGGGCAAGGAGGTTCTGCCCTATCACCTGCAGCGACAGGGTCATTCCCAGTATGGGCCATATCTCGGCCCATGTGCGGGGCACCTCTGGCCCCTCCGCGAGCGCGCCTATTATAAACAGCACCGCGGTGGTAGATATGCTGCATACGAACATTATGGCGCTGGAGGATACGCTGCCGCTGGCGCGGTAGGTAAGCAGTATGTACGCCGAGTAAAACACGCAGGCCGCCATGGAGAACAGATCCCCCTTAAAGCCGGACTCCGCCCCCTCAGCCTTTCCCAGCATCAGCAGCACAAGCCCCGCCACCGCTACGGCAGCGCCGATGAGGAAGTGCCTCGGCACTGATTCCTTAAAAACAAAGCGCGATACCGGTACTATCACAAACGGCGTGAGGTTTACTATCAGCGTGGCATTTGCTACGGAGGTATACGAGAAGGCGGTATTGTAGAGCGCAACGTCCCCCGCAAGCATGACACCCGCCGCAAGCAGCATCAGCCAGTCCTTTTTCGTCAGGGCGGGCAGTTCGCTGCGGCACATAAGATACAGTACGGGCAGGGCAAAAAGGCAGCGCCACATGCCTGCGTTTATGGGCGATATGACGCTGTACCTTACGAATATGCCGGAGGCGGCCAGAAATGCCATTGAAAGCAGCTCCAGCAGCACATATTTTGTTTCATTGCGGCGCATGTTATCTTACCTCTGATGAAAAGTATGGAAGGGTATCCCGTATCGCTTTGACAGCCCGTATATTATAGCACCGCGCCCACATCAGTATCAATAACAAAAAAGCCACCCGTCAAATCGGATGGCTTTTTCTGGAGCTGATACCCGGATTCGGACCGGGGACCTCGTCATTACCAATGACGCGCTCTACCAGCTGAGCTATATCAGCACACATTGCTCGCGAACGATATGTATTATAACCAATCTGCGGATATAATGCAAGTGTTTTTTACAAAAAATGTGCAGCGTGAAACATAAGCGGACAAAACGGTTACTTTTCCAGCCTGCCCAGAACCAGCTTGTATCCGTCCGCCCCGTAGGTGAGGCAGCGGCTCACCCGGGATATGGTGGCGGTGGAGGCGCCGGTGACCTCTGCGACGTCTGAGTATTTGCAGCCGTCGTTAAGGAGCTTTGCCACGTGCAGCCGCTGAGCCATGGCCTGCACCTCGCCTATTGTGGCCACATCCTCAAAGAAACGGGCGCAGTCCTCCTCCGTCTTCAGGGAAAGTATAGCCTTGAAAAACCACTCCGTTTCGGGGGTGGTAAGCTTGTTACGGTACATTGCCTTGTCGCCTCCCGTCAGTTTTATAATGTAATTATATCATGACGCTTTAGTTATTTAAAGTGCGAAAAAGATTCAGCCTGAGGAATCAAAAATCAAAACATAATAAGCTGCTTTTGATTGACCGGAGGGCTTGGTGTGATGTATGATATAAAAAGATAGTTATGTACTTAAAAAATCTTTGTAGTTTATTTTGAAAACAAAAAAATACTGACGGAGGCTGTTTCATGACAAAGTATGCAAATAACATAGGCGTAAGGGTACCTGAACTGCTGCTCCCCAACAAGGACGTGGATATGACCAAGTGGGCCGTAGTAGCCTGCGACCAGTTCACCTCTCAGCCGGATTACTGGAACGAGACCGAGAAGATAGTTGGCGACGCGCCTTCTACTCTCCGCATAATGCTGCCCGAGCTGTATCTGGACAAGCCGGACGAGGCCGAGCGCATAGCCTCTATAAACGCCCACATGAAGGAATACGTTGAGAAGGGCGTGCTGGAAAACAAGGGCGAGGGCTTTGCCTATGTAGTCCGCTCTGTGGACGGCAAGACCCGCAAGGGACTGATCGTGGCGCTGGATCTGGAGAACTACGACTATACCAAGGGCTCAACCACACTTATCCGCGCTACCGAGGGCACTATAGTCGAGCGTATACCTCCCCGCCTTCGAATAAGGAAGGACGCTCCGTTGGAGATGCCCCATATACTGGTACTCATAGATGACCCCGAGCGCACCGTTATAGAACCCATAGGCGAGAAGCTGGACAAGACCGAAAAGCTGTATGATTTCGACCTTATGCAGAAGGGCGGCCACATAAAGGGCTACCTCGTAAAGGACGAGGGCCAGATAAAGGGCGCGATCGACGCCCTCACCGCTCTGATCGATAAAGACGCATACGCCAAAAAGTATAACACCGATCAGGCGCCCCTGCTCTTCGCAATGGGCGACGGCAACCATTCCTTCGCTACCGCAAAGGCCAACTGGGAGCGGATAAAGGCCGAGAAGGGCCTTACCGCAAAGGACGAGCACCCCGCCCGCTACTGCCTGGTAGAGCTCGAGAACGTACATGACGACGGCATAGTATTCGAGCCCATTCACAGGGTAATATTCAACGTAGGCGATAAGGCCGTTGAGTGGATAAGCAACAAGCTGACCGAGCAGAACGGCAGCTGCGAAGTCAGGAGCTTCAACAGCATGGACGAGCTCCACAAGGCCATGGACGGCAAGGCCGGCCACGTTATCCCCTTCGTGAACGGTAAGGGAGTAGGCTGCTTCTATGTAGAGCACCCCGCCGCTCAGCTTGAGGTAGGAACACTTCAGAACGCCCTGGACATACTCATCAAGGAGACTGCCGGCGCCACCATCGACTACATACACGGCGCTGACGTGGTTATGGACCTGGGTACCAAGGAAGGCAACATGGGCTTCCTGCTGCCCCCCATGGACAAGAGTGCGTTCTTCCGCACCGTAATATTCGACGGCGCGCTGCCCCGCAAGACCTTCTCCATGGGCGAGGCCAACGAAAAGCGTTACTATCTGGAGTGCAGGAGCATAAGCGACTAAGCTTACAATAACCGATAATATAACATAGGAGCGGAAGTACTTCCGCTCCTTGCCATATGTGCCCTCGCTGCGCTCTAATCCGCCAATTCCCAGGGTATCTCCAAAGTCATCATCTCGTCGTGAGGGGCGTTACTGTAGCGTCTCTTTTTCTTTGATATATCATCAAAGCGCACTTTATCGTCCAGCACCGGCGAATAAGTGTAGCAGTTTATCACGCCTTTTTCCTCGTCCACGTCAAAAAACATCATATAGCCGCTGCCGCCATGGTCGTCTGCCGCCTGATAGTTGCATATCATCTGGTATGCCTTGCGGTCCGGTGTGCCGTCGCCGTCGTCGTCGAATTCCTCCGGCACGCAGGCTATGTTGTAGCGGTGGCCGGAAAGCACCATGTATACGTTGGAATACTTTGAAACTATCTCCTCCTTGAGCAGCCTGCCGTCTGCGAGCAGCGTCAGGTCGGTGTCAAAGTAGGCGTGGGTGCAGAGCACGGCCACCCTGTCCGGGTACTGCTCCAGCACGCTCTTTATCCACTCTATGCCGTCCTGCTCAACGTGATAGCCCATGTATATGAAGAGATACCTGGTACTGCCTGCGTCGATGAGGTCATAATGGCCGCGGTTATCCTGAAAGCTGCCGCCGTAGCATTCCCGGTAGCTTACCTGTTTTTCGCCGAAGTAGCGGCTGAAATTATCGTAGAGGGCGTCATCGTGCTTTACGTCGTGGTTGCCGGCGCAGACCCCTGCGGGTATATTGGCGATGGAGGCCATGGCGCGCACGGCGTTTTCCCACTGGCGCTCGCTTCCATAGTTGTTTATAAGGTCGCCTGTATGGGCAACGTACTTCAGGTTCAGCTCCTTCTCCGAGTCCCGCAGATAGGCGGTCATGGCGTAGAAGATATCAGGGAATCTGTTGGAGTAGTGCTGTGTGTCGCTCATCCATGCGATGGTATAGCGGCTCTCGGGCTCCTGCATAGGCTCGGCCGCGGCGGTAGGCGCGGGAGCAGCTGTGGGCGGGGATTCCGGAGATACGGCAGGCTTGGCGCAGCCCTCCAGCGTCAGTACAATAAATAAGGCGGCAATGCCGCATGTAAGTTTAATATATCGTTTCATAAAAACAATTTTAACACATGAAGCATTGCATTGTAATAGTGAATTATTGATGAATTATGGGGGAAAAGGAAGGGCATTATTTGACAAGGGGGGCTTTGAGTGTTACCATGTGGAAAGAAAAAATAAGGAAGGCAAAGGCCGCAGATGTTAAGCAAAAAAGAACTCGGAAAATTCAGGGACGCCCGCGAGGAGCTGCATAAAAAAGACGAGCCTTACAGGCGTGCGGCAAACAGCGACTTCATAATATACCTGTTGACGCTCATGGCGGTGGCGATATTCATACGCACCTTTATATTCGAGCCGGTGCAGTGCATAGGCATATCCATGTACCCCACGCTCGTGGGCGGAGAGGGGATGTTCACGGAAAAGCTCACATATACCGTTTCCGCGCCGCAGCGCGACGATATAATAATCTGCCGCTACCCTTACCACACGGAAAAGTGCGTCAAGCGCGTTATAGCCGTGCCGGGGGACAGGATAAGCATATCCGACGGGGCCATATACCTGAACGGCGAAAGGCTGGACGAGAGCGCCTACTGGGACGGCTACATAGAGGACAGCGATATGCCGGAGGTAACGGTGCCGGACAAGTGCCTGTTCGTAGTGGGCGACAACCGCAACTACAGCGGCGACAGCCGTCATGTGGGCTTCATACCCTACTGTCAGGTGAAGGGCAAGGTGCGCGCCGTAATGACGCCATTCTCGCAGGCACGCTGGATCTGATAGAATCAAACGCGAAGGAGACGAAAGCTCTTTCGCTTTTTTTGTTATACGCGCTGCTTTTGGAAATATACTCAAATCTTATGGTAAAGGGCAATTGTAAAAGGGTTGTGCAAGGTTATATAATATTAAATTAGGTCAAAACTGCATATTTATATATTTTTTTGATAAAACAAGGGGGAAAAAGGGAATGAAGATAGGCTTTGACAACCAGAAATACCTTTCCATGCAGTCAGAGCATATTATGGACAGGCTTGCCCAGTTCGGCGGCAAGCTGTATCTGGAGTTTGGCGGAAAGCTCTTCGACGACTTTCACGCTTCCCGCGTGCTGCCGGGCTTTGAGCCGGACAGCAAGGTGCGCATGCTTCTCCAGCTGAAGGACCAGGCTGAGATAGTCATCGCCATAAACGCGGCGGATATCGAGAAGAACAAGGTGAGAGGCGATCTGGGCATAACCTACGATCTGGATGTGCTCAGGCTCATAGACGCATTCCGAAGCATAGGCCTGTACGTTGGCAGCGTGGTGATTACCCAGTACCGCGGACAGAGCGCCGCCGGCGTATTCCAGCGCCGGCTGGAGCAGCTCGGCATAAAGGTATACCGTCACTATCCCATTCCCGGCTATCCCAACGATATAGAGACCATAGTCAGCGACGAGGGATACGGACTCAACGAGTACATAGAGACCACCCGCTCTCTGGTAGTAGTGACCGCTCCAGGCCCGGGCAGCGGCAAGATGGCTACCTGCCTTTCCCAGCTTTACCATGAGAACAAGAGGGGCGTCCGCGCGGGCTATGCCAAGTTCGAGACCTTCCCCATATGGAACCTGCCTCTCAAGCATCCGGTGAACGTTGCCTACGAGGCAGCCACGGCGGATCTGAACGATGTGAACATGATAGACCCCTTCCATCTTGAAAACTACGGCGTCACCACCGTAAACTACAACCGGGACGTGGAAATATTCCCGGTGCTCAACGCCATGTTCAGGCAGATATACGGCGAGTCCCCCTACAAGTCTCCCACGGACATGGGGGTGAACATGGCGGGAAACTGCATAACGGACGATGAGGTATGCTGCGAGGCCTCCCGTCAGGAGATAATACGCCGCTACTACGCCGCCATGTGCTCTGCCCGTCAGGGAATGAGCGACAGCCGGCCTGCTGAAAAGATAAAGCTGCTCATAAACCAGCTTGGCATAACCGTAAAGGACAGGCCCGTAATAGACGCGGCGGTAGTCCGGGCGGAGCAGACCGGGGAGCCTGCCGCGGCGATACAGCTGCCCGATGGCGAAATAGTCACCGGCAAGACCACTAAGCTCCTTGGCGCTTCGGCTGCCGTGCTGCTCAACGCGCTGAAGCGCCTGGGCGGGATACAGAAGGATATGCACCTCATATCCCCCATAGTGATAGAGCCCATACAGGATCTGAAGGTGAATCACCTTGGCAACCACAATCCTCGGCTGCACATGGACGAGGTGCTTATCGCCCTTTCCATATCCGCCGCCACCAACCCTACCGCCGAGGTGGCCATGCGGCAGCTGGATAAGCTCAGGGGCTGTGAAGCTCACTCAACGGTCATACTTTCCGGCGTGGACAGCAGCACCTTCCGCAAGCTGGGAATAAACGTGACCTGCGAGCCCAAATACCAGACAAAGAAGCTGTATCATAAGTAAAAACAAAAAGAAAAATAAAGGAACGACAGCTCACGCCGCCGTTCCTTTTCTATGCCTATTTATCACACGTTAAAACGGAATACCACTATGTCTCCGTCCTGCATGACGTAGTCCTTTCCCTCGCTGCGGATAAGGCCCTTCTCCTTGCAGGCCGCCATTGTGCCGTGCTCAACAAGGGTATTGAAGTTCACTACCTCTGCCCTTATGAAGCCCTTTTCAAAGTCGGTATGTATCTTGCCTGCCGCCTGGGGGGCCTTGGTGCCCTTGACTATCGTCCATGCCCTTACCTCCTTGGGGCCGGCGGTGAGGAAGCTTATGAGGCCCAGCAGGGAGTAGCACTCCTTTATGAGCTTATCCAGGCCGCTTTCGCCTATGCCCATCTCCCTGAGGAAGTCCTGCTTTTCCTCGGGGGAAAGCTCGGAGATCTCCTCTTCTACCTTTGCGCATATGGTCAGGGCGCCTGCCTGTTCGGCGGCTGCCGCCCTGTACAGGGCGTCTACCTGGGGCAGGTCACGGCCGATATCGTCCTCGGATATATTGGCCACATATATGACGGGCTTGGAGGTGAGCAGGAACAGGCCATCAACGTATTCCCTTTCATCGTCCGTTAGCTCCATGCTGCGCACCGGCTTGCCGGATTCCAGATGCGCCTTTATCCGCTTGAGAAACTCCACCTCGGCCAGAAGCTTCTTGTCGCCGGACTTGCTGTTCTTTTCGGCCTTCTCTATGCGCTTGTCCATGGTATCCATGTCAGCGAATATCAGCTCTATATTTATGGTTTCCATGTCGCGGACGGGGTCTACCGAGCCGTCCACGTGGACTATGTTTTCGTCCTCGAAGCAGCGCACCACGTGAACTATGGCGTCCACCTCCCGTATATGGGAAAGGAACTTGTTGCCAAGACCCTCGCCCCTGTATGCGCCGCGCACAAGGCCGGCTATGTCCACGAACTCTATTGAGGTGGGGGTGTATTTTTCGGGGTGGTACATTTCGGAAAGCACGTCCAAGCGGCTGTCCGGCACTGCTACCACGCCCACGTTGGGCTCTATGGTACAGAAGGGGTAATTGGCGGCCTGCGCCCCTGCCTGGGTTATGGCATTGAAAAGTGTGCTTTTGCCTACGTTAGGAAGTCCTACTACTCCGAGCTTCATATGCTTTGTCCTCTCCCGACGGTGAATTTATTAGGGTATGTACCTGCTGGTACTTAATAATTATATGTTCCCTCCTGCGCCTTGTCAAACCGATGCAGGGGGGATATACTTATTTATATGGAAAAACTCGAAAGCAAAGTAAAAAGCGCCATAGACAAATACGGCCTCATAAATAAAAACGAGAGGGTGCTGGTGGGCCTGAGCGGCGGCGCGGATTCGGTGGCGCTGCTGCACGTGCTGCTGAAAATAGCGCCGGAGCGGGGCTTTGAGCTTTGCGCAGCCCATCTGAACCACGGCATAAGGGGGGCGGAGGCGTATCACGACCAGCACTTCGTCGAGGAGCTGTGCAAAGGGCTGGGGGTGGCGCTGGTCTGCGAGGAACTGGATATACCCGGTATAGCCAGGGCGGAGGGCAAGACGCTGGAGCAGGCGGCGAGGGAGAAGCGCTATGAATTCTTCCATAGGGCCGCCGGGGAGCTGGGCGCGGATAAAATAGCCGTCGCCCATCACATGGACGATCAGGCGGAGAGCATAATGCTGCACCTCATACGGGGCAGCGGATTGAAGGGGCTCATGGGCATGGAGCCCGCCTACGGCAATATAATACGCCCGCTGCTCTGGGCCAGAAGGCGGGAAATAGAGGAATACGCAGCGGATAACGGCCTGAAATACTGCACCGACAGCACCAACCTTGAGCGGGACGCCAGCCGGAACAGGATACGCCTCGACCTTATCCCCTACATTCAGGATAACCTGAACCCGTGCTTTGTGGAGGGCCTGTGTTCCATGGGCGAGCTGCTGCGGCAGGACGAGGAATATCTGGACGGGCTGGCACGCAACGCACTCAGGGATGCAAAGACAGAGGAAGGCTACGACAGGGCCAGGCTTGCCGCGCTGCCGCTGCCCCTAAAGAGCCGGGCCATACGCATTGCGGTGTTTGAGGCGGGAGCCACGGCGGATGTGGAGCGCTGCCACATAGAGCGCATAATGGACATGCTTACGGCAAAAACAGGCGCCCATGCGGATATACCTCACATAAGCGCATGGGTGAGCTATGGCAGCATCTGCTTTGGAATCCGGCAAAATGCCGATGAAGTGGACGTGCCCTTCAATATTGAGGGGGAAACCCGGTTTGCCGGAGGTTTTTTCTTTGCAGAAGCTGTCGAAGGTGGTATAATAAAAAACAATACTGTCGCCTATATTGACAGGGACAAGCTGCCTGCCGGCCTCAGGGTGCGTACCCGGAGAGATGGGGACAGGTTCCAGCTCATAGGCTCGGACGGCAGAAAGAAGCTCAAGGACTTTTTCATAGACAGAAAAGTGCCGAGGGATCAACGAAATATGCCCATACTCTTTTCGGGAAGCGACGCCCTGTTCATACCGGGCTACGGTATTTCCGATAAGGTAAAGGTGGAAGAAAACACGAAGCGGGTGCTTCGTGTAACGTACGTTGCGGAGCAGTAAACAAAAAATTTTTAAAATAACCGGGGGTTCAACATGGCAGAAAAGACCGATATTAACAAGGTAGTGGATAAGGTGCTGGTAAGCGAGGAGGAGCTGCAAAGGCGCATAGCTGAGCTGGGCGCTCAGCTTTCGGAGGATTACGAGGGCAAGGACGTGATATGCGTCTGCATACTCAGGGGGGCTGTCCACTTCTTTTCCGACCTTGTGCGGCATATGACTTGTATGACAGAGCTGGACTTCATGTCCATATCCAGCTACGGCAACGGAAAGAGGACCTCCGGAATAGTGCGCATAGCCAAGGATATGGATACCAGCATAACCGGCCGCCACGTGCTCATAATCGAGGATATAATGGACAGTGGCCATACTCTTAAGCACCTTAAGAAGGTACTGGAGGCAAGAGAGCCCGCCTCCCTTAAAATATGCTGCCTGCTGGATAAGCCTTCCCGCAGAGAATGCGACATCACACCGGACTATACCGGCTTCATCATACCCAACGAATTCGTGCTGGGCTATGGGCTGGACTTCAACAACTTCTACCGCAACCTGCCCTACGTGGGAGTTCTCAAGCCGGAATATTACGAATAATAAAAAATTACGTAAATTCATAATTTGTTAATAAAATCGTGGTTGGCCGCTTGTTGACAAAGCGCCGATCATGACGCAAAATGTATAAATCAACATATTGGATCGATAGGTAAGAAGTATGAATAAGGAAGAGGAACGGATAAACGAGCTGGAGGAAAAGCTCCATCAGAGCCAGGCGAAGGCCGGCAAGGCTCAGGAAGCTGTGGACAAGGCCCAAAGCACCCTCAGGACCGTAAAGGATATGGACGCGGCGGAAACTGTAATAACCGCAGCGGAGCAGGCCTTTGAAGCGGCAGAGGCCGACCTCGCCCATGCCGAGGAGGACATCGAAAGAGCCGAGGATGAGCTTAATGAGGCCAGGGCGGAGGAAACGCCCGACGATATGGACGATATAGACGATTACAGCGAGGACGGGCAGCCCAAAAAGAAGGGCAAGGCCGGCCTTGTCATAGGCATAATAGCCGCGGTGGCCCTTATAGGCGCGGGCGGATGGTATTATTATACAAACTTTATACAGGGCGCAAAGCAGAACGAAGAGCCCGCAGCAGATAGCCAGCCTCTGGAGATGCCGGACCTCACATACGAAGTTGCTGACGTAGCTCAGAGCATACTTAAAAATAAGGGCATCGATGCCGACATACTGTTCGTATCCTCCGAGAAGGTGCCAAAGGGTCTGGTCGCCCTGCAAAGCGTAAGTGCGGGACAGGAGATAGACGGCGACGAAAAGGTGACGGTGTACATAAGCCTGGGT
>ERZ1026844.214-NODE-214-length-47514-cov-10.757728_pt1 | contig 47514 bp, 41 predicted proteins | sample MGYA00380152_ERZ1026844 | MGnify/ENA primary metagenome ERZ1026844 (study PRJEB33269, sample SAMEA4719788) | human gut metagenome | biome: human-associated habitat; feature: organic feature; material: feces | place: Cameroon | collected 2013-10 ... | reverse complement strand
AGGAAAAGAAGGAGGGAGGATAACAACCGAACTGATGCACTCGTTTATAAATAAAGAACTTTACTCTTCCGGATAAACAACATCCCCTGTCAATCATTTTATCAGCTTTATTCGGAATGTTTCTGGTTAAAAGAAGCTGTGTGAGACAGAACCCTAATGGCGAAAGTCAAGGAGGCTATGAGAAAAGCCTCCCTGTTATTAGTGATAAATGAAATATTATACTCTGCTGTCAGCTCCCCACATCATTTTAGTGCGAAGAGTGTCGAAAAAGATGTGATTAAAGCGTTTTACTACTTTAATGCTATAGTCAGCTCTCCGGATTGTGAGGCGGGTTGTTTCCTTACAGGTTTCGCTACTGCCGTCAATTGCAACCAGGAAATTGTGGCTACGACTTTCTACATCTAAAGTGATTTCCCAGTCATCACAGATCACTATAGGCCTTACGTTTAAACTGTGTGGAGCAACCGGAGTAATTGCGATGGTTTTGGAATGGGGAACAATGATAGGACCACCTACGCTTAATGAATATGCAGTGGAACCTGTTGGAGTGGCGATAATGAGCCCGTCAGCCTGGTAAGTCGTGAGGTGTGCTCCGTTAATAGCAGTACGGATACTGATCATGGATGAACTGTCCCGTTTTAATACGGCTATTTCATTGAGCGCATAAGGTGAATCTTGCAAATGTTTGTCGTCACAAAGCAATTGGAGTACACTCCGTTCTTCAACTGTATAATGGTTCTGGTAGATTTCTTCAATCGTTTCTTCCATTTCTTCCGGGGATACATCTGCTAAGAATCCTAATCGTCCGGTATTGATACCCAAAATAGGGATTCCTTTGTTACCTACCCGTCGTGCCGCTTTTAGAAAAGTACCATCTCCGCCGATACTGATCACCATGTCTGCATCAAAATAGTCTTCATCGAACAAATTATCCGCCTTGACGTTCAGTTTTAAGTCGGATTTCAGGAAACGATGAAATTCTCTGCATACACAGATTTCTGCTCCATGTTTTTCGAGCAAATTGAACAAAGTAGCAGCATGTGAAGACTTCTTGGCTTGGTATGTATTTCCGAAAATGGCAAATTTCATGTTGATAAAAGTTTCTAGTGTGTCGCAAATTTGGGATTTTTTTTCGGTATTGCTGTTATCTTATCGCTAATATTTGTACTTTTGCGCAAAACATATGGGTAAAAGGTCCGTATTATATTAAGACATAGAACTATGACTAAATTAAGTGTGAACATAAACAAAGTGGCTACCCTTCGGAATGCCCGTGGGGGAAATGTTCCGAACGTGGTTAAGGTGGCGTTGGATTGTGAGAGTTTCGGTGCTGACGGCATAACGGTTCACCCACGTCCGGATGAACGTCATATCCGTCGTTCGGATGTGTATGATTTGCGTCCGTTGCTTCGGACTGAATTTAATATTGAAGGATATCCTTCTCCGGAGTTTATTGATTTGGTGTTGAAGGTGAAACCTCATCAGGTGACTTTAGTGCCGGACGATCCTTCTCAGATAACTTCTAATTCAGGATGGGATACAAAGGCTAATTTTGATTTTCTGACGGAAGTTTTGGACGAGTTTAACGGGGCAGGTATCCGTACATCTGTATTTGTGGCAGCCGATGCGGAAATGATTGAGTATGCGGCAAAAGCAGGTGCCGACCGTGTAGAGCTATATACCGAACCTTATGCTACTGCTTATCCGAAAGATCCGGCAGCGGCTGTTGCTCCTTTTGTTGAAGCTGCTAAAGTGGCCCGCCGGTTGGGAATTGGTCTGAACGCCGGTCACGACTTGAGTTTATTGAATCTGAATTACTTTTATAAAAACATACCCTGGCTGGACGAGGTCTCTATCGGTCATGCTTTAATAAGTGATGCGCTGTATCTGGGATTGGAACGTACCATTCAGGAATATAAAAACTGTCTTCGCTAATGAATGCAATGCTACTATTAGCCCAAGTGGCTACCAACCTGGCTGATTCCGTTGCATCGGCCAACCCTGTACTGACTCCTGTATCTGCTCCGGCTGAAATGAATATGCTTGATATGGCTATTAAGGGTGGATGGATTATGATTGTTTTGGGAGTACTGTCTGTAGTTTGTTTCTATATCCTGTTTGAACGTAACTATGTGATCCGAAAAGCCGGTAAGGAAGATCCGATGTTTATGGAGAAGATCAAAGACTATATCCATAGTGGTGAGATTAAGTCGGCAATTAATTATTGCCGAACGATGAATACCCCTTCCGCCCGTATGATCGAAAAAGGGATTAGCCGTCTGGGACGTCCGGTAAATGACGTACAGGTTGCTATTGAGAATGTGGGAAATATTGAGGTGGCTAAGTTGGAAAAAGGCCTGACTGTGATGGCTACTATTTCAGGTGGTGCTCCGATGCTCGGTTTCCTGGGTACAGTAACCGGTATGGTGCGGGCTTTTTATGAAATGGCAAATGCCGGAAGCGGTAATATTGATATCACACTGCTTTCAGGAGGTATTTATGAAGCTATGATTACTACCGTAGGTGGTCTGATTGTCGGTATTATTGCTATGTTTGCTTACAACTATCTGGTGATGCTGGTAGACAGAGTGGTCAATAAGATGGAGTCCAGAACCATGGAGTTTATGGACCTGCTTAATGAACCTGCACAGAAATAAGGTGCTGAGATAAAATAGAGTGCGTAGCCAATTGGCACATTGACATATTGGCATATTGAAGAATTATTTTATGGCATTAAAGCGTCGAGCAAAAATATCACCCAACTTTAGTATGGTATCTATGACGGACGTCATATTCCTGTTGCTTATCTTTTTTATGATAACCTCAACTGTTGTGTCGCCCAATGCGATTAAAGTGTTATTGCCACAAGGCAAACAGCAAACTTCGGCTAAACCGTTGACAAGAGTTATCATTGATAAGGACCTGAACTATTATGCAGCGTTCGGTAATGAAAAAGAGCATGCTTTAGGCTTGGAGGAATTGACTCCATTCCTGCAAAGCTGTGCGGATAAAGAACCTGAGATGTATGTTGCTCTCTATGCGGATGAAACTGTGCCTTACCGTGAGATCGTTAAGGTGCTGAATATCGCGAATGAGAATCATTTTAAAATGGTGCTGGCTACCCGCCCGCCGGAAACAAGGAAGAAATGAACATAAAAAGAAAGAGTGAATATATAGGGGCGTTGGGTGCATTGTTGGTGCATGTGGCTATTATTGCTCTTTTGATTCTGGTAAGTTTTGCTGTTCCACGTCCGGACGAAGAAGCCGGCGGTGTACCGGTGATGATGGGAGATGTGGATGCGGCTTATGGAAATTATGATCCCTCCACTATGGTGGACGTGGAAGTAATGCCTGAAGAAGTGCCGGCTCCGCAACCCGTACCCGAAGTGGAAGCCGAACAGGAAATGATTACGCAGACCGAAGAAGAAACGGTTGCTATAAAACCCAAGGTCGAGCCTAAGAAGGAGAAGCCGAAAGTAGAGAAGAAGCCTGAAAAAACAGCCGAAGAAAAGGCTGCCGAAGCTAAAAAACTTGCTGAAGAAAGGGCAGAGCGTGAGCGCAAGGCCGCTGCAGAAGCTGCCAGTAAACGAGTAGCCGGTGCCTTTGGTAAAGGCTCGCAGATGGGGGGAAGCAAAGGTAGTGCTACTTCGGGTGAAGGAGTAGAAGGAAGTAAAGATGGCAATTCGTCGACCGGAGCAAAGTCCGGAGTCGGGGGATATGGAACATTTAATCTTGGCGGACGTTCTATAGGAGAGGGAGGTTTGCCCCGTCCCGTATACAACGTTCAGGAAGAGGGGCGAGTAGTTGTTTCTATTACCGTGAATCCAGCTGGTCATGTGATTGCTACCAGTATCAACCGATTGACTAACACGGTAAATTCGACTTTGCGTAAAGCTGCTGAAGATGCGGCTAAAAAAGCACGTTTTAATGCCGTAAACGGAGTGAACAACCAAACAGGAACGATTACTTATTATTTTAATTTGAAATAATTAATGCTTAAAGTACCGTGTTTTTAGAAAGGTGGGCTTTGAGTTTATAACATCTAAATGATATAGATTATGGGAACAGTTTATGCATTTTTCGCAGACGGATTTGAAGAAATTGAAGCGCTTACTACAATTGATACATTGAGACGCGCTGGTTTAGATGTAGAAATTGTATCTGTTACGCCAGACGAGATTGTAGTCGGAGCGCATGATGTATCTGTGCTTTGCGATAAGAATTTTGAGAATTGTGATTTCTTTGATGCTGAGTTGCTGTTTTTGCCGGGAGGAATGCCGGGTGCTGCCACTCTGGACAAACATGAAGGGTTGCGTAAGTTAATTCTTAGCTTTGCGGAGAAAAACAAGCCTATTGCCGCTATTTGTGCCGCCCCGATGGTACTTGGAAAACTGGGACTTCTGAGAGGTCGCAGAGTAACCTGTTATCCCAGCTTCGAACAGTACCTGGAAGGTGCGGAGTGTACTAACGAGCCGGTTGTCAGAGATGGTAACATCATTACCGGTATGGGACCGGGTGCTGCGATGGAATTTGCATTGACTATTGTAGATACATTGTTAGGCAAGGAAAAAGTAAACGAGCTGGTAGAGGCCATGTGCGTAAGACGTTAAGCCTATGTATCGGACTGCTTTGATTGTAGCCGGGGGGAAGGGACTCCGCATGGGAAGTGAACTTCCTAAACAGTTTCTTCCCATTGGCGGAAAGCCTGTATTGATGCATACGTTGGAAGCTTTTCATCGATTCGATAAGAGAATGCAGCTTATTCTCGTATTGCCCCGGGAACAGCAGGGGTTTTGGCGGGAACTGTGTGAAACGCATGGATTTAACATCAGGCATGAAATTGCCGATGGAGGTGAAACCCGTTTCCACTCGGTTAAAAACGGATTGGCTTTGATAAACGGTATCGGTGGTATGGTGGGGGTGCATGACGGTGTTCGTCCTTTCGTATCGCAGGAAGTGATTGCCCGTTGTTTCCGGGAAGCTGCTGTGCGAAAAGCCGTAATTCCTGTCATCGATGTTGTAGAAACCGTGCGCCATCTTACAGGATCAGGCAGTGAGACCGTAAACCGTAATGATTATAAACTGGTTCAAACTCCTCAGGTATTCGATGCCGATTTACTGAGAAGAGCTTATGAACAAGAGTTTACTCCCTTTTTTACTGATGATGCCTCCGTGGTAGAGGCTATGGGAGTTCCTGTCCATCTGGTGGAGGGAAACCGTGAAAATATAAAAATAACTACTCCATTTGATTTGAAAGTAGCTTCAGCCTTGTTGTAATGTTCGATTTAGCTACACGAGACATAAAGTACTTATCCGGTGTTGGTCCGCAAAAAGCTGCGGTTCTGAATAAAGAGTTGGAGATTTATTCATTGCATGATCTGCTCTATTATTTTCCTTATAAATATGTAGACCGGAGTCGCATCTATTACATTCATGAAATAGATGGTAATATGCCGTATATACAGTTGAAGGGAAAGATACTTGGCTTTGAAACTTTTGGTGAAGGGCGGCAGAGAAGATTATTAGCACATTTCTCGGATGGCACAGGAGTCGTTGACCTCGTGTGGTTTCAGGGTATAAAGTATGTCACAGGTAAATATAAACTTCACGAAGAATATATTATCTTTGGTAAGCCGACCGTGTTTAACGGAAGAATTAACGTAGCCCATCCCGATATAGATAATCCCGCTGATTTGAAATTGTCATCAATGGGACTCCAACCTTATTATAATACAACGGAGAAGATGAAACGTAGCTTTCTCAACTCCCATGCCATTGAAAAGATGATGGCAACCATTATCGGACAGATTCAGGAGCCTTTGCCCGAGACACTTTCACCTAAACTGATTGCCGACCATCATCTGATGCCTTTGACGGAAGCTTTACGGAATATTCATTTTCCTTCTAATCCGGAGCTGTTGAGGAAGGCGGAATATCGTCTTAAGTTCGAAGAGCTCTTTTATGTACAGCTCAATATTCTGAGATATGCCAAAGACCGGCAACGTAAATACCGCGGTTATGTTTTCGAAACAGTCGGTAAAATCTTCAATACATTTTATTCTAAGAATCTTCCTTTCGAACTGACCGGGGCTCAAAAGCGGGTTTTGAGAGAAATCCGGCAGGACGTCGGTTGCGGAAAGCAAATGAATCGCCTGTTGCAGGGGGATGTGGGAAGTGGGAAAACACTGGTGGCCTTGATGAGTATGCTGATTGCCCTTGATAATGGTTTTCAGGCTTGTATGATGGCGCCTACTGAGATTCTGGCTAACCAACATTACGATACAATCAAAGAGTTGTTGTTTGGAATGGATGTGCGGGTGGAACTCCTGACAGGTTCGGTGAAAGGAAAGAAACGGGAAGCTATCCTTGCGGGACTCCTGACCGGAGATGTACATATATTGATCGGTACCCACGCCGTTATTGAAGATACTGTAAATTTTGCTTCTTTAGGATTGGCCGTAATTGACGAACAACACCGCTTTGGTGTGGCACAGCGTGCCAGACTGTGGAGCAAGAGTATTCAGCCGCCCCATGTATTGGTTATGACTGCTACTCCGATTCCACGTACGCTGGCAATGACACTTTATGGTGATTTGGATGTCTCTGTCATAGATGAATTGCCTCCCGGACGTAAGCCGATCTCTACTATTCACCAGTTTGATAACCGGAGAGAAAGTTTATATCGTTCGGTACGTAAACAAATTGAAGAAGGGCGCCAGATTTATATTGTATATCCCTTGATTAAGGAGAGTGAAAAGATTGATTTGAAAAATCTTGAAGAAGGGTATTTGCATATTTGTGAGGAGTTTCCCGACTGTAAGGTTTGTAAAGTGCATGGCAAAATGAAACCTGCCGAGAAAGATGCGCAGATGCAACTTTTTATTTCGGGTGAAGCGCAGATTATGGTAGCTACTACAGTGATTGAAGTAGGAGTGAATGTGCCTAACGCTTCGGTGATGATTATCGAAAATGCCGAACGCTTCGGACTTTCACAGTTACATCAGTTGCGTGGCCGGGTAGGGCGTGGAGCCGACCAATCATATTGCATTCTGGTCACTACCTATAAGCTGACTGAAGAGACCCGGAAACGTCTGGAAATAATGGTACGCACCAATGACGGATTTGAAATAGCTGAAGCCGATCTTAAACTCCGGGGACCAGGTGACCTGGAAGGTACACAGCAAAGTGGTATTGCTTTCGACTTAAAGATTGCGGATATTGCCCGTGACGGTCAACTCTTGCAATACGTGCGTAATATCGCAGAAGAAATAACGGATGCCGATCCGGGTGGCGTGTTGCCGGAGAATGAAATTCTATGGCGGCAGCTGAAAGCATTGCGCAAGACGAATGTTAACTGGGCTGCCATTAGCTGAAAAACGGTTAAACATGTAGCTTTTTTACATAAACATGTTGCATAACATATTTCTCTTTATTTCCTCTGTTTATGGAGGTTTAGAGAAATATTTCTTTAATTCTGCTATTTATCCTTATAAAAAATAGTTAAGAGGATACCTGACGTTTCGCTTAGAAATGCTATCTTTGGGGGAATTTTAAAATAAATGAGCACTTTAACCTTTTGAAACTGTACGTTATGATGGAAAAAACATTGGTCATTCTGAAACCTTGTACTCTTCAGCGAGGACTGGTTGGCGAGATTACTCGTCGTTTTGAGCGTAAAGGATTGCGTTTGGCGGGAATGAAAATGATGCAGTTGACAGATGAAGTGTTAAGTGAGCATTATTCACACCTTAGTTCGAAACCATTCTTTCAGCGAGTGAAAGATTCTATGATGACGGCTCCCGTTATCGTTTGTTGTTTTGAAGGTGTGGATGCTATTCAAGCCGTTCGTGCATTGGCAGGACCAACTAACGGACGTCTGGCAGCCCCGGGGACCATTCGCGGAGATTATAGTATGAGCTTTCAAGAGAACATTGTTCATACCTCTGATTCGCCGGAAACCGCAGTTGTCGAATTAAACAGATTCTTTAAACCGGAAGAAATATTCGATTACAAACAGGCTACTTTTGACTACCTGTATGCAAATGACGAATATTGATTGAATTGAATTAAACAAGACGAATGAATTTCAATTGCATTAAAACAGTAATGATTGCCGCTGCGGCTATGATCAGCCTGAACTCTTTTTCTCAGGATTTGATTGCCCGTCAGGCACCGATTGACAGAAAATTAAAAAGTGTAGATTCATTAGCATTGCAGAAACAGATTCGCGCAGAACAGTCTGAATATCCTGCACTGAGTCTGTATCCTAATTGGAACAACCAGTACGTACATGCTTACGGAAAGGATGCTATAATTCCCGATTCTTATACAATCGATCTCACGGGCTTCCACATGCCTACTCCCAGTACCCGTATCACTTCTCCCTTCGGACCACGCTGGAGAAGAATGCATAATGGACTTGACATCAAAGTGAACATTGGAGATACTATTGTAGCTGCTTTCGACGGAAAGGTGCGTATTGTGAAGTATGAACGTAGAGGTTATGGTAAATATGTCGTTATTCGTCACGACAATGGACTGGAAACCGTATACGGTCACTTATCCAAACAGCTTGTAGAAGAGAACCAATTGGTAAAAGCCGGTGAACCCATTGCCTTGGGAGGAAATACCGGACGTTCAACGGGATCTCACTTGCATTTTGAGACCCGTTTCCTGGGTATTGCCATCAATCCTGCATTAATGTTCGACTTCCCGAAACAGGATATCGTTGCCGATACATATACATTCAGAAAAACAAGAGGTTACGAACGTAACAAAGCCGGTTCACATGATACTAATATAGCATCGGACGGCGAAATCAGATATTACAAGGTTAAGAAAGGCGACAGTTTGTCCAGAATCGCTAAACTGCGCGGTGTTTCAGTTAGCACACTTTGCAAGTTGAACCGTATTACCACGAAGACAACACTTCGTCCGGGTCAAGTATTGCGCTGTTCATAATAGTTATACTACATAGACGGAAGAGGGCACTTTAATATTATTTAGAGTGCCCTCTTTTCATTTTTCTTTAATTATTGTTACCTTTGCACACTATTTGTAAGGAAATGAAAGATACCAGGCAACAATTTGAACATGTCATAGCATTATGCCGTGACCTATTCTCTAAGAAACTGCATGATTACGGTCCTGCATGGCGTATTCTGCGTCCTGCTTCCGTAACAGATCAGATATTTATCAAAGCCAACCGTATTCGTAGTATTGAAGTAAAAGGGGTGACTCTTGTCGACGAAGGAATCCGTTCCGAGTTTATTGCTATTGTCAACTATGGTATTATCGGGTTGATACAATTGGAACTCGGATATGCAGAGTCGGCTGATATAACAGTAGATGAAGCATTGGCTTTGTACGATAAGCATGTAAAGGAAGCATTGGAATTGATGCTTGCCAAGAATCATGATTATGATGAGGCATGGCGCAGTATGCGCGTTAGCTCGTATACTGATTTGATACTGATGAAGATTTATCGTACCAAGCAGATAGAGAGCCTTGCCGGTCAGACATTGGTATCAGAAGGTATTGACGCCAATTACATGGATATGATTAACTATTCTGTTTTCGGATTGATTAAGATAGAATTTGAAGGATAAGGAGCTACATATTATTCAGAAAGTATGGACCAATCTGTGCCACTTCGTGCTGGCAGGGGTGTTCATCTTTTCAGGATTCGTGAAAGCAGTCGATCCGTTGGGATCGGAATATAAGATACAAGATTATCTGGATGCTTTCGGGATGGGAACGTGGTTTCCGGCCTTTTTCCCTTTGTTGGCGGGTATTGTTTTGTCAGCTGTCGAGTTTTCGGTAGGTGTGTTTCTGTTTTTTGGTATCCGGAAAACAACCGCTACCTGGTTGGCTTTGTTGCTGATGATCTGTATGACTCCTCTTACTCTGTATTTGGCATTGGCTAATCCGGTATCCGATTGTGGTTGTTTCGGTGACGCCTGGGTATTGACAAACTGGCAAACATTTTGGAAGAATGTTATTCTGCTGATTGCAGCAATTTCCGTTTTCCGGTGGAAGCATCAGATGATCCGTTTTATCAGTGCTAAGATGGAATGGCTCGTATCTCTATATACTTTCCTGTTTGTGTTTGCGCTTTCGTTCTATTGTCTGGGCAACTTGCCGATACTGGATTTTCGTCCTTATAAGATAGGGAAGAATATTCCGGAAAACATGAGTATCCCGGCAGGGGCAAAGCCGACGGTTTACGAGAGTGTTTTCGTGTTGGAGAAGAATGGTGAAAAGAAAGAGTTCTCGTTGGAAAATTATCCCGATAGTACCTGGAAATTCATTGAAGCGCGGACCGTTGTGAAAGAGAAAGGTTATGAGCCTTCTATCCATGATTTCTCAATGACTAATCTTGAAACAGGTGAAGATATTACAGATAAAGTACTGGCAGATAAAAACTATACATTCTTATTGGTAGCCCATCGGATTGAAGAGGCAGATGACAGTAACATCGATCTGATAAATGAGATTTATGATTATGCGGTAGAGCATGGTTATGGCTTTTACTGCCTGACCTCTTCGCTGGATTATCAGATAGAACAATGGAAAGATAAAACCGGAGCGGAATATCCGTTCTGCCTGATGGATGATATTACGTTGAAAACGATGATACGTTCCAATCCGGGACTGATGCTGATTAAAGAAGGTACCATTTTAAATAAATGGAGTGATAGTGAATTGCCTGATGAATATGCCCTGACTGACAAACTGGAAAACCTTGAACTGGGAAAACAGAAACAAGAGAGCGATGTGCATACGATCGGTTATGTACTCCTTTGGTTTGCTATCCCTTTATTGATGGTTTTGGGAGTTGATATTCTGGTTGTGAAGCGTCTTGAAAAGAAACGTAAAAAGGCTGCAGACAAAGCTGCCGGAAATTCACAAGTCTCTTCTGAAACGCAGAAGAATGAATAATTGAATCGTAAATTTATTAACCCTTTTAATAAAAAACAAAATGAGAAAAAACATTGTTGCAGGAAACTGGAAAATGAACAAAACCCTCCAGGAGGGTATTGCTCTTGCAAAAGAACTGAATGAAGCATTGGCTAACGAAAAGCCTAACTGTGATGTTATCATCTGTACTCCGTTTATCCACCTTGCTTCTGTAACTCCTCTTGTAGATGCTGCCAAGATTGGTGTTGGTGCTGAAAACTGCGCTGATAAAGAATCAGGTGCTTACACAGGTGAAGTTTCAGCCGCTATGGTTGCTTCTACAGGTGCTAAATATGTCATCCTGGGTCACTCAGAACGTCGTGCTTACTACGGTGAAACAGTTGAAATCCTGAAAGACAAAGTGAAATTGGCTTTGGCTAACGGTTTGACTCCTATTTTCTGTATCGGTGAAGTTCTGGAAGAACGCGAAGCTAACAAACAGAACGAAGTGGTTGCTGCTCAGTTAGAATCTGTATTCGATCTTTCTGCAGAAGACTTTGCTAAGATCGTTTTGGCTTACGAACCGGTTTGGGCTATCGGTACAGGTAAAACTGCTACCCCTGACCAGGCACAGGAAATCCATGCATTTATCCGTTCTGCTGTGGCCGGAAAATATGGAAAAGAAATTGCCGACAACACTTCTATCCTTTACGGTGGTAGCTGTAAACCTTCTAATGCAAAAGAACTGTTTGCCAACCCGGATGTTGACGGTGGCTTGATCGGTGGTGCTGCTTTGAAGGTTGCCGATTTCAAAGGTATCATTGATGCATTCAATTAATTAAAAGATTAAGAACTGGAAGTTGGGAATGTTGGTTATACCAATCAATCCATTCTCAATTTTCAGTTCTCCATTCCTCAATTGACAAGCTTATGAAGAAATTGAGCTTACTGTTTTTATTATTGGTTCTTGCGGCAGGCGTACAGGCTCAAAGCGATATTGTGAAGAGTCTGGAACGTAACGTGCCGGGGCAAGGGAAAGTGACCATTCATCAAGATCCACGCATTGCAGCTTTATTGGGTAGTGTTCCTCCCAGTACCGGTGAACAGAAGATACTCAAGTCTTCCGGATACCGGATACAGACTTATGCCGGCAATAATACTCGCCAGGCCAAGAACGAGGCGCATAACGTAGGCTCCCGGGTTAAGGAGTATTTTCCGGAACTTTCCGTTTATACCTCTTTCAATCCTCCCCGCTGGTTGTGCAGGGTAGGCGATTTTCGTAGTATCGAAGAAGCTGATGCCATGATGCGCAAGCTGAAAGCAACCGGTGTGTTTAAGGAAGTCTCTATTGTTAAAGATCAAATCAATATCCCCCTGTAATTATGTTAGAAAAAGAAGAAATCAACTCTCCGGCTTTGGAGGATTTAAAGAAGCATTATCGCAGTATTATCACTCTTTTAGGTGAGGATGCCGAACGGGAAGGTTTACTGAAGACCCCCGAACGTGTTGCTAAAGCTATGTTGACTCTGACTAAAGGTTATCACATGGATCCGCATGAAGTGCTTCGTTCGGCTAAGTTTCAGGAAGAATACAGCCAGATGGTGATTGTGAAAGATATCGATTTCTTCTCTCTTTGCGAACATCACATGCTGCCTTTCTACGGCAAAGCGCATGTGGCTTATATTCCTAACGGTTATATCACCGGACTTAGCAAGATAGCCCGGGTGGTAGATATTTTCTCTCACCGGTTGCAAGTGCAGGAGCGCATGACGCTCCAGATTAAAGAGTGCATCCAGGAAACCCTCAATCCATTGGGAGTGATGGTTGTCGTTGAAGCCAAACACATGTGTATGCAGATGCGTGGTGTTGAGAAACAAAATTCTGTAACTACTACTTCCGATTTTACAGGTGCTTTCAACCAGGCTAAAACCCGCGAAGAGTTTATGAATCTGATTCGTCAGAGATAAGTCTGGTGTAGTATATTATTGGTATATAGGGGCAATCGCGCTGAATTTATTAGTATTTAAGTTTGTTTATATAGCTTTTGTTTTTTATTTTTGTGCTAAATGAATTAACTTTTATTTTAGCGTATGCCCTCCAATTCCAGTGACTTAATCCGGTTCAACAAGTTCTTTTCCGAAAATCAGCAACGGTTTATCCGGTTTGCATGGACTTATACGCGTGACGAGATCGTAGCCGAAGATATCGTTATGGAGGCTTTAATGTCCTATTGGGAAAACCGTCTTAAGATCTCTTCTGAGATCAATCCTTCTGCCTATGTCCTTACGGTCGTAAAGAATAAGTGCCTTAATCATCTCCGCCATTTACAATTGGTCAATGAAGTGTCCGATCGCGTCAGTTCTCATTCAGAATGGGAATTGTCCAATCGTATCGCCACTTTGGATGCCTGTGAACCCAGTGCTTTATTTGCCGGAGAGGTGCAGAACATTATCGATCATGTGATTTCCCGTCTGTCCGCCAATACCGCCCGGATTTTTGTTCTGAGCCGTTACGAAAATAAATCCCACAAAGAAATAGCCGAGATAATGGGAATGACTGTAAAAGGCGTTGAATTTCATATCTCCAAAGCCACTAAAGAGCTTCGTGTAGCTCTGAAGGACTATCTGGTCTTGTTCCCTTTCTTATATGACTTCCTCACTTAAAAACCATTCAGAAAAATGTATTACGGGTATCCGAAGAAGGTACTGCCCATAAAAAAAGAACTTTTTTACTAGGGAGGCAATCTGTTTGCGTGTTATTAAGATGAATGCAGATAAAAACAGACCTATGAAAATAGAAAAAGAAATATTATATCGCTACTTTAACGGGGATGCCGGTCCTGAAGAAGAAAAGAAGATCCGCCAGTATATTGAAGCTTCCGAAGAAAACTGGAAGGAATATCTTCGGGAGAGGAAATTCTTCGATACGATTATTCTGAAGGAGCGGGCCGTTTCTGTCCAAAAGCAGGCCGGGCGACGACGGATGATCCGTAGAATCGGTTTTGAATGCCTGAAGGTGGCGGCTGTTCTGCTGATTGCCTTGGGGACAACGTATTTTTGGCTTAACCGACCCTCCGAAACAGAATCGAGAAGTGTGGTCAGCACTTTGAAGGGACAGATGGCGAACATCACTCTTCCCGACGGTAGCCGTGTCTGGCTTAACTCCAATACCCGAATTGAGTATCCGCAAAACTTTGCAGATAAAAGACGTGACGTAGAGATAGACGGCGAAGCCTATTTTGAGGTAACGCATGATGCAAAGAAACCCTTTGTGGTACATACTTCCGAAAAAGAACAGATTGAAGTACTCGGCACCCGGTTTTATGTAGAAGCCTATTCGGGTACCAAGGAGTTTGAGACAGCCTTGATAGAGGGAAGTGTCCGTGTGAAAGCAGGCAATTCCCAGTTAACGCTGCGTCCTTCGTACAAAGCCGTACTTAAAGGGGGCAAAATGACTGTCGAAAAAATCACTGATTTTGATACTTACCGTTGGCGTGAAGGACTGATTTGTTTTAAGAGTAAACGGTTTACTGAAATACTGCGAGAGTTTGAAAAGTATTATGGTGTCGGGATAGGATTTGATGCCGCCAAAGTAGACAATCCGGTACTCACTGTCAAGTTCCGCTTGTCCGACGGAATAGAATATGCATTACGTGTTTTGCAGAGGGACGTGAACTTTAAGTACGTCCGGGATGATGAGAAGAATACATTTACCATTAAATAAATTGTTGAACCTTTAATAAGAATACTGCCTATGAAGAATACCGCTTAAATCTGATTGAAACAAAAGGCCGGTAAGTACTGCAATACCTACCAGCCTAAAGGAGAAACATTCTTCTTTTACCTGAAAAAGAAAAATATTAAATGAATTTATAAAGCAAAGATATGAAAAATACTCGTTGCACGGATTTTTATATACCTAAAAATTCGTCAATCAAACCATTATTTAAAACTATGAGAGTCACTACATTCTTACTTTTCTTTTGTGTATTCGGTGCCATGGCAGGTACTGTCAATTCTCAGAATGCAAGAGTGTCCATTAAAAAAACGAATGTCCCTTTAGAGGAAATACTGAATGAGATAGAACGTCAGACAGATTACCTGTTTATGTACTCGAATGCTGTCGATGTGAAAAGACACGCATCAATCCATGTTTCAGAGAAACCCGTATCGGAGGTCCTGAATCAGTTGCTTGGAAATCAAGTCTTGTACGAGATGGAAGGAACACACATCATTTTGTCCGACAAGCACAGCCCCCGGAATACGATAATCGTACAGCAGGAAGACAAAATTCCGGTGAAAGGGAAGATTACCGACATGGCGGATGAGCCCATCATAGGTGCCAGTATACTTGAGAAGGGCACTACCAACGGAATTATAACAGATCTCAACGGCGGCTTTTCGTTGGATGTATCTCCGGGAGCCATACTTGTCATCTCGTATATCGGATATGCCAAACAAGAAGTCAAAGTGATTCCCGGTAAGACTCTGAAGATAAAGATGAAAGAAGATGCCGAGTTGCTGGACGAAGTTGTTGTCGTGGGTTACGGTACGCAGAAGAAAGTAAACTTGACAGGTGCTGTTGAGACTATCGAGTCGGATGTCATTGAAAACCGTCCCATCCGTAGTGCCACGGATGCACTTCAGGGAACAGTATCGGGGCTGACAGTCAGTTCGGGTACCGGAAAGCCCGGAGAGTTTGCCTCTTTCAAGATACGTGGAAACACTTCCATCAATAGCGCCGGTGCTTTAGTCATTATCGACGGTATGCCGGGAGATATTAATGTGGTAAATCCACAGGATATTGAAACCATTTCAATATTGAAAGATGCCGCTTCTGCTGCTATTTATGGTGCACGTGCTGCCGAGGGAGTGGTATTGGTGACTACTAAGAAGGGGGCTTCGGAGAAGGTGAAGGTAGAGTATACCGGTAATTTTTCTTTTAATTCTCCTACGCGTTTACCTGAAAGCAATACGGGATTGGACCATGCATTATTATCCAACGTTGCATTTGCCAATGCCGGACTGGCCGCTCCTTTTTCACAGAAAGCAATTGATGCTATTAAAGATCCCAATACCATTGCTATTCCTAACGGTAAAGAGTGGATATATACTTCGGATGTGGACTGGATTGGTCTGATGATGGATCATAGTTTTCAGCAGACCCATAACTTAACTATTTCGAAAGCATCTGATCGTTTGAAGTATCTCTTTTCCATCGGCTGGCTTGATCAGAATGGAATGTTTTCTGAATATGGTCCTGACAATTATGACCGTATTAATCTCCGCTCAAATATCAGTGTTGAATTGATAAAGAACAAGCTGTCGTTTGATAGCCGTATCAGCTATTCACGGGGAGTAAACCTCTATCATGCTGCCGAAGGTTCGTGGTCAATTCCTTATATCACTTTTATACAGGCCGGTCCCAATATGCCTATTTATGATCCGAATGGAAATTATTCCCGCCACCGAATGCAGTTGAATCCGATTCAGGCCTTGAAAGAAGGCGGTGAAGGGCGTACTCGTAATCAACGGATTGAAGGAGTATTTACTTTAGAGTATAAACCGGTGAAAGGTCTTTCTCTACGGGCCGTCGGAGGTGCGAATATTCTTGACGGACAAAAAAAGGAATGGCGTAGAGCTTATGGAAAATATGGTGTGGAAGGTTTAATCTCGACTGCTTTTGGACAGAAAAGCCCGAACTCTGTAACGCAGAACAATTCCCATCGACAATATCTGACCGGGCAACTGATTGCCGAATACAAAGGTGTATTTGGAAAACACGATATTAATGTTCTTGGAGGATGGTCGGCAGAAGAGAATCTGTATGAAGATCTTCAGGGAAAACGTACCGATATCATAGGAAATGAACTGCCTGCGCTTAATCTGGGTGATACGGACGGATGGTCGAATGGTGCCGATGAAAATGAATGGGCATTGGTTTCAGGATTCATGCGTATGAATTATGCGTTTGCTTCCAAATATCTGGTTGAGGCCAACTTCCGTGCGGACGCTTCTTCACGTTTTTCAAAAAAGCACAGATGGGGTGTATTTCCTTCCGCTTCGGTCGGCTGGCGAATTACGGAAGAGAAGTTCATGAAGAATCAGCGCATCTTCGATAACCTGAAGCTGCGTGTTTCCTGGGGACAGTTGGGAAACCAGAACGGGTTAGGAATGTATGACCATATTGCCAGTTATAATATTAAGGGGTACTATCCGTTTAAGTCGGAACTCGGACAGTGGGCCGTCATTTCCAAACTGCCATCGGAAACAAGAACCTGGGAAACGGTAGAAATGAATAATTTTGCGGTAGACATGGCGTTTCTCAGAAACCGTCTGACAGTGACCGGAGAATATTTCATCAAACGGAACAAGGACATGCTGGTCAATGTCGAGGTTCCGAGTGTGATTGGAGTCGATGTGCCTACCGGCAATTATGGAGAACTTGAAGTGAAGGGCTGGGAAGTGACCGTAGGCTGGCAAGACCGGATTAAAGACTTTTCCTATAGTGCCCGTTTCAACTTATCCGATCAGAAAGATAAGCTCGTCGATTACGGAGTGGAGTATAACGGATTTGTGGCCGGTGTCAATCAGAAAGTTCAGGGATATTCTCTGGGGTCAATCTTCGGATACCGCACCGACGGATATTTCACGTCTGAAGAGGAAGTTAAGAATTCGGCTGCTTATAATAAATCTATTACCGGTGTAGGTGATATTAAGTATGTTGATAAAGACGGAGATGGAAAGATTTCAGCTCCTAACGATCTGGAATATCTGGGCACCACCACTCCGCGGTACACCTTTGGATTGAATCTGACTGCGGCATGGAAAGGGTTCGATCTGGGAATACTGTTCCAGGGCGTAGGCAAAAGAAATTTCTATTTGTCGAGTGAGGTGATGAATCCCTATTATGCTACCTGGAATAACTTCTCCTATAAGATGCACAATGACTATTGGACTCCGGAGAATCCGAATGCAGCCTTTCCGCGCTATTATGCCGGAGCCAATCATAACTATCAGATTTCCGACCACTGGTTGCAGAATGCGGCTTACGTACGTCTGAAAAATCTGCAACTGGGATATACGATAGACCCGAAACTGACCAAATCATGGGGCATCCAGCGCTTGAGAGTCTATTTTAGCGGCGATAACCTTTGTGAGTATAGCAAACTGAACGATAACTTCGATCCGGAGCTGTCTAATGTAGACGGATATGTATATCCTATCATGAGAAACTTTTCATTTGGACTAAACGTGACATTTTAATTCTTGAATTATGAAGATGAAAACTATATATCTTTGGTTGCTGACTGCAATCGTATTGTGTGGCTGTAGCGATTTCCTGGATCGGGAACCTAAAACCAATCTTTCACCTGCCAGCTTCTGGAAGTCGGAAAGCGATTTGAGACTGGCCACCAATGTGTTTTATCAGAATATGAATCGTTCGTATACATTAGATAACCAGAGTGCGGACGGTTTTGCTAACGTGAGCAATCAAGTCAGTTCGGGAACTCAGAGTCCGGGCAATACAGATGCTATCTGGACTGCGGCGTATAAGCAAATCCGGAATGCCAATAATTTTCTGGAGAATTATCAGAATGCCGAAGTTTCGGATGCCGTCAAGAACCGTTATGCCGGTGAAGCCCGGTTCTTCAGAGCCTATTTCTATTTTAATTTAGTGAAGCGTTTTGGCGATGTTCCCTATGTACTGAGCACGCTCGATATGGACTCGGAAGAATTGATGGGCCCCCGCACTCCTAAAGAACAAGTGATTGCAGGTATCATCGAAGACCTTGAATTTGCGGAGACCCACATTCCGCTGAAAAGCAAATTGTCTACCGACGTGGGACGACTGACCAAGGGAGCCGCCCAGGCAATGCTTGCCCGTGTGGCGCTCTATTGCGGCACGAGAAATAAGTTCCACGGTGACGGAGAGTATAAGAAATATCTTCAGATAGCCAAAGAAGCCAGTAAGCGGCTGATTGACACGAAAGAATATTCTTTGTATAAAGATTACCGCGATCTGTTCCTGCTGCCCGGAGAAGACTCAGACGAGCACATTCTTTCATATCGTTATTCTGCTGAGGCCGATACATACAATTCCCGTATCCGCGCTACGATAGCCGATCCCTCTCACACCCCTACCAAAGTGCTGGCCGATGCATTTCTCTGTAAAGACGGGCTTCCTGTGGAGAAGTCTGCTTATAAAGTAGAATATCTGCCTGCCGGTAAGGAGTTTGAGAACCGCGACCCGCGTATGGCACTTACTCTCTGGAAACCGGGAGATCCGTTCCTGGGAAAACCGTTTGTGCCCAACCTTTCGAGCCAGACACGTACCGGATACATGTTCAAGAAGTATGGTGACGAAGAATCTTACTCGAATATGAAGTCGCGGATTGATGAAATACTGATTCGTTATGCCGAAGTGTTGCTTATCTATGCTGAGGCCTGTTTTGAACTGGAAGATAAGATCTCGGATGCCGACCTGAACCTTTCCGTCAACCGGCTCCGTGCCCGTTTCGAAGGTCATCCCGACCAATTGCCTGCCTTGACTAATGCTTTTGTAGAACAGCACGGTTTGAGCATGCGCGAAGAAATCCGCCGGGAACGCAGGGTGGAACTGGCTGCCGAATCGTTCCGTTACGATGACATTATCCGCTGGAAAACAGCCGAATCGGAATTACCGGTAGCCATCTTGGGTGCGAAGTTTGACTCGGCGCTCTATCCGACAACTATACCGGGAAAAGACGTAACTTTGGATAAGAACGGATTTTTGTTGGTACAGAAAGCAGAAAGCCGTACATTTGATGTTTCGAAACACTATCTCTTCCCATTGCCGCTTCGTGAGGTATCATTGAATCCGGCATTGGTGCAGAACCCCGGGTGGTGAGGCCGGATGACTGATATCGAGGATATATTCCATAAATAAAAAAGTATGTAATGAAAACAAATCGAGCTTTTAAAGAATTTTGTGTGTTAGGCGGCTTGGCATATTCCGTTTGCGGAGTGGCTCAGGAGCGTCCGAATATTATTGTTTTTCTGGTTGATGATATGGGACTGATGGATACTTCCGTCCCCTTTCTGACAGATGAAAATGGTCAGCCGACGCGCCATCCCCTGAATGACTGGTATCATACTCCGAATATGGAAAGACTGGCTAAACAAGGTATTTGTTTTTCTACTTTTTATGCGCAAAGTGTAAGTTCCCCCTCCAGAGCTTCAATTATGACCGGACAAAATGCGACAAGGCACGGTGTCACCAACTGGATTAATGCCGAAAGCAATAACCGGACTCCTTTCGGGCCGCCCGAATGGAACTGGAAAGGTCTCAGGGAAGATATGCCCACTATGCCGAAAGTTTTGCAGCAGGCCGGGTATAAGACCATCCATGTCGGAAAGGCACATTTTGGTTGTATGGGTAGCGAAGGAGAGAATCCGCTGCATCTTGGTTTTGATGTAAATATCGCCGGTTCCGGCATAGGACATCCCGGCAGCTATTATGGCGAATGGGGATATGGGCATATCAAGGGGGAAAAGGCCAGGGCGGTTCCCGACCTGGAAAAGTATCATGGGACGGACATCTTTCTAAGTGAAGCTTTGACGATAGAAGCGAACCGGGAGATAACCAAGGCGGTAGAAGAAAAGCGTCCTTTTTATCTGAATATGGCTCATTATGCGGTCCATGCGCCTTTTCAGGCAGATAAACGCTTTTTGTCACGGTATACCGATCCGGATAAGAGCGAACAGGCAAGGGCGTTTGCTACTTTAATAGAAGGCATGGATAAATCCTTGGGGGATATTATGGACCAACTTGAGAAGTTGGGAATTGCCGAAAATACCTTGATCTTCTTTTTAGGAGATAATGGTGGCGACGCCCCTCTGGGAGATGAACGCGGATATGGCTCTTCTGCTCCGTTGAGAGGGAAAAAAGGTACGGAGTTCGAAGGAGGTATGCGTGTTCCTTTTATTGCGGGCTGGGCAAAGCCTGAGAAAGAGAGTAAAGTGCAGAAGCGTTTACCGATTGAAGCGGGAGGTATGCAGACACAGTTGGGGACAATAATGGATATTTATCCGACAGTGCTGGCCGTGGCCGGATGTAAAGCTCCTCAGGGCTATGCGATAGATGGATTCGACCTCAAAAAGCAATTAAGCGGTAAAGTAAACCGGAGGCGTCCCGAGTCTTTCTTGATGCACTTTCCGCATGCTCACCGTGGCAACTACTTTACGACATATCGTATGGGGGACTGGAAACTGATTTATTATTATCTTCCCGAGACCCCGCAACAACCGAAGGCTCTGCTTTACAATCTGAAGGATGATCCTGAAGAAAGGAACGAACTCTCTTCTGCGTATCCCGATAAGTGTAAAGAGATGATCCGGAAAATGTCTGACCAGTTGGTAAAGGAAGGAGCTCTTTATCCGGTAGATAAGCAAGGAAATGAACTGAAGCCCTTTGTCTACTTCTGACAAGTGAAGGTTTACTGATACATCAAGAGGGTGTGTCGAGACTCACATTTTTTCGACGCACCCTCTTTTTAGTTCGTTACAAACTGTATGTGTATCCGCTTCTTTAAGAAAACGATGGCGGTGCATAACCGGATGTGGTCAGCGCAACACCACCCGGTCGCCCAGGCGTTTGGCCATCAGGTTCTGTATTTCCTTCATCTCCTTATACCGTTGCATGACGGCGTCACATTGAGCGTTGTCATTGGCTATCGCAGGATCTTGCAGCGCATACATGATGTGCTTCAGTTCTTCTGCCACGATGGCATTCTTGAAGTTGATCATCAGCATCGGAACCATTTCGTACAAACGCTCTTCGTCCGTTACCAGCTTTTGTGTTTTCGAGTGATATTTACTCAGTTGATACCGGTCGCTTGCCAGTTCGGTGGCTATTGTGCTGATAGCCGGATCGGGGTGCGCCACAAAGAAACGTTCGGAGGCGAACTCCTGTTCGCGGATATGTTCGGCGGCTTCCGAGAGGATACGGCGGTGCAGCGGGTTATGGAACGCCAGTTCGTCTTCTTTCAGGTCGTTGATGACATACTCCACCACTGTGACCGGTACTTCGTTCCCCTCTTCATCCGTCATGTTGCACATCACCCTTTCTCCGTAGCGGATGATCATCTGGATGATAAGGCGTTCGTATTTGTAGAACTCCTGTCCCTCTTTGCCCTCCTGGGGGATAAACGACTGGTAGGTATCGATTTCTGCCTCTTCCGGCGGAAATGGAGGAGGTATCTCGCCTGCTTCCGGTACCGGAGCATGGTTGGCGACGGCCGGTTTATTCCCTTTCTCGGCCTGAAGTTCACGGCGCTTGGCCACTTCCGAAACCAACAGTTTGTCTTCTATCCGCAATAACTGTCCGCACTCTTTGATATAAACATCCCTGACGATGGCTTCCGGAATGACCGCGATGCTGCGTACGATGTCGTTTATCAGTTCCGCCCGTTTCATCGGATCTTTGCCCGCATCCTCCATCAGGAGTTGTGCCTTGAAACGTATAAAGTCCGTTTCGTGTTCCTGTATAAAGTTCTGGAACTCCGTGGCGTTGTGTTTCCTTGCAAAAGAGTCCGGGTCGTCGCCGTCGGGCAAGAGGCATACTTTGATGTTCATTCCCTCTTCGAGCAACATGTCTATGCCTCGGATCGACGCTTTGATTCCCGCCATGTCGCCGTCATAGAGCACGGTGATATTGTTGGTGAAACGGTGAATCAGCCGGATCTGTCCCGGTGTCAGGGACGTACCGGAAGAGGCCACTACGTTTTCCACCCCCGACTGGTGCATGGAGATCACGTCCGTATATCCTTCCACAAGGAAGCAGCGGTCCTGCTTTACGATGGCCTGTTTGGCAAAGTAGATGCCGTAAAGTTCGTTGCTTTTATGATAAATTTCCGACTCCGGAGAGTTGACATACTTGGCGAGTTTCTTGTTTTCCGTACTGAGCACACGCCCGCCGAACGCAACCACTTTGCCCGAAAGCGTGTGGACCGGGAACATGACACGTCCCCAGAAGCGGTCACGCAGTTTATGGTCGTCCGTCTCATAGCAAAGCCCCGTCTTTACGAGAAACTCTTTTTTGAAGCCTTTGCGCATCGCCTCCTGTGCCAGAGCGTCACGCCCTTCGGTGCTGAACCCCAGTTGGAATTTGTCGATAATATCATCGCGGAAGCCTCGCTGGCGGAAGTAAGCCAGTCCGATGCTGCGTCCGTCTACGTGGTTTTTCAGGATGTTCTGGAAATAGTCGCGGGCGAAGTTGTTGACAATGAACATACTTTCTCGGTTGCTCTGCACCTCTTTCTCTTCATTGGTCAGCTCCCGTTCCTTGATTTCTATATTATATTTCTTGGCCAGATAGCGGAGCGCTTCGGGGTAGGACATCTGTTCGTGCTCCATGATAAAGTGCACCGCGTTACCGCCCTTACCACAACTGAAGCATTTGCAAAGTCCCTTTGAGGGAGACACGCTGAACGAGGGTGTTTTCTCGTTATGGAAAGGGCAAAGTCCCACGTAGTTCACACCGCGTTTGCGCAGCGTGACGAAATCCGAAACCACTTCTACGATTTGTGCGGCATCGAGTATACGGTCTATGGTTGCCTGGTCTATCATTGTTTTATCTCCTTGCGGATGCAAATGTACGTGATATTTCTTGGATAATCAAATGGCTTTTCAGTGGATTCGGCAGGCCGTGCCGATTTATCGGATATTTGCTTTATGTCGCAAATACGGATTGTTTTGCATTAAAAAGTCAGCCAATAAGGCTTTTGTCTGGCGGATGCCCGATTGTTTTTGATCCAACGGGAGGAAGAAAAAGGAAATCGGCGGGCTTTTTCGGTTGGAGAGCCGGGCTTTTGAGTGGGCAGAGCCTTTGTCCGGGGTGAAAAGAGCCTTTGTTTTCCGAAAAAGACGGTTGCATTTCCACCGAAAGACGGTTACATTTTCCAAAAATGATTACTTCTTTTTCAAATATCTCTATATGTTTTTCATAATTACATATATTGTTCCGTTTAAGATCCGGATTTTCCCTGTTTTTCTCTCTGGTTGCTTGCCCGTCCCGGAGCTTCCTTTTCTACCAGAAAGGTACTCTTGTCGCTTCTGAGTGGATAATATGATACAGGGAGAGCTCTTTTCTGCTCAATATGCTTCTTATATCGATAAATGCGATCAATCGGATCGGAGGAAAAATGAATTAGAGCCGTTTTTTCCTTCTTGCCTTTCCCTCGGTACTAAAGAATGAAAACTGAGCGTTTCTTATTATCATTTTGACATTTTGCTTGTTCTTGCTTGGTATACCTTAGGTACATCAAGAGACATTCGGGGAAATAGTTAAAATCGTCGTGATAAGATTATCATCGAAGAAAATTAGAACAGGTTCTTGCCCTTTCTAAAAAAGATATATCTTTGTGCAAACTACAATATAATTCTTTATGCAGAAGAAAATAACAAACCAATTACGTAACCTATTCCTGTTTCGCAGTCCGATACTGTTTGTTCTTGTATCAGTATTTCCGGTATCTGGTTTACGAGCTCAGCTAACTTCCGATATGTTTCAAATCACAGAGGGCTACCATTATTTGTCCAACCTGCTCGATCCTCACTATAAGGCAGACGGAACTATCGATTATTATGCATTAGGGCATGTGTTGCGTCTTCACCATGTCAATAATCAGGACGGTAAACCCGAAAAAGTGGTTATAGGCATGTGGGATAAATATGACAACGATTGGGAAACGTTTCAGGAGAAAAAATACATTTATGCCAATGGTAGGCTGAAAGAAGAGCAGGTGTGGCAGCACAAGAAGCTGACAAATGACAATGACTATCCGAAGTTGATGGCAAAAAGCCTGCATTATTTTGATGAGGCGGAAAGAAAGGATAGTGTATTTACTACTACCATGCGTTTGGATCTCGGTACTACCAAATGCGATACCTTTGCGGTGGTGAATTGTTTGAACGTGAACGATATGCCTGATTCCTCACGGACATACAGGGCAACTAACGGTACTTTGAATCTTGTAGGCAGAAGTGCTATCACCTATAAGAAAGAGAAGCCTGTTTTGATAATGACCGAATCTTATTGGAGAATAGGTGAGAGGATAGAGTCTGCCGATGGCACGATAGGAATTCTCGTGGAGGATGATGAACTTAAAGATGAGTTGCTCGTGCAAAGGCAATATGTATGTATTAAATATTCCCGCTCCGGTTGTGAATACACCTATATGTATGAAGACAAAGATAACCGCCCTTATATGCGGCAAAACATCAGGCTGGACTCCGAAGGAAGAATCTGCGGGGTGGATGTTTCGGTTGCCGACACGGCTTCCGTGTTGCATGCCGAATATAAGTATGACAACCGACAACGCACCTCTGTACACAAAGTGATAAACCCGGAAGCTTTGGAAAGCATGGCAGGATTGGAGAGTATAAAGAGCATGCTTGGAGGCGGAGGGTTGATGTATGATGTAACTTATACGGATGACGGAACACAGAGAATTGATTATTATCTATGGAACAAGGAAGCCGGAAAGTTCGTTAATCAGCGGACTGCCCGGTTGAAGTATACGCCTACCGGAAAGGTAGCCATGTCACAAACAGACTCCTATTATAAAGGTGAATTGGAGGACAAAGAAAAGTATGTGAAGACCTATAACGAGAAAGACCGACTTGTCCTGACTCTTTCTTATGATTGGGATGAAGAGAAAAACGATTGGGAACAATGGACGAAGTATGTATATGATTACGATGAATGGGGCAATAAAATCCAGTCACAATACTATCAAAACTCTTACGGGGAGGGTTGGAATGGCTGCGATAATATGGAGTGGACTTATGATGATAAGGGGCGTGTGCTTTCGGAGATAAGTTACGATTGGAGTAAGGACCATTGGGTGGGGCAGTATAAAACTGTATGGACGTACTCTCCCAGTGGGAAGATAACATCCGAAAAGAAGTATGTTTGGGATGATGATTATCAGAAAGATTGGGAGAAGCGTACTTATTATACCATCTCTTACGATGAGAATGACAGCATACAGAATAAAACTGTTTATGAACCTTATCCTATAGAAACGTCGGAATCGTTTCGTTATTGGAAGAGCAAGTGGATGCCGGAGAAGGCATCGGAGTTTGCATACCTTCCGAATGAGAAACAAGAAACCACTTATTATTGGAAAAATGAGGTGCGCATCCCTAACCGTTTATATAAATCCTATGCTGCGGCAGACTCTACATCGGAAAGCACCCTTAAGTGGAACCGGGATAAAAACAAATGGGAAAACGACTGGACAGATATAGAATATACCAAAGGAGACAGTATCAAGGTAAAGGAAAGATATAATACGCTAAACGAATTTGATATTTTTGCCGGTTATACAAAAAAAGTCAAGCGCATGGATTTGCCTTTCGATTATTCGGATGAAACCCACTACACATGGGACTTTGATAAAAAAGATTGGGTGCCTTTCGAACGGTATGAAAGTCATTTCGATAAGGGAAAAGGCTATGTATACACAACCGAGTTTTATGACAAGGCCACCGGAACGTGGAAAATAAGACCGAAAGAGGATGAAGAAGAATAGAAGGTTGAAAAAGGTAGTAGTTTGCTCTATTCAACTGTTGATTCGCACAAATAATTGATGATTATGAAAAAGTATTTGTTTTGTTTAATGGTAGGCATTACGCTTGTTATGGCATGTAGTAATGAGGATGCCGATGGTGGTTGTTATGAAAATTGGAGCAGTGAAAACAAACCGGCTTGGCTACAAGATAAAGTAAATGATATTGTTCGTAAGGAATCCGGAAGCAGCTCTTACTATCTTCAATTGATAATGAGTGCCTATTCTTACAAGTATAAAAACAATATATATGTTGCCGTTCAATATGCCGGAATATTGGGTGACAAAGTTGTGCAAAATATTGAGTATTATACAAGTACTGGTGCCAAGGTAACTTCCGAAAAGGTTCGGAAAGCATATGATAATTCCGAGTCTGTTTTGTTATGGACCAATCGATTGGGAGATAAAGAGCTTAAAATAACTGGAGTGATGCTTGGCGGTGTTGGAAATCCCACGTGGTTACAGGCTGAAATAGAACGCTTATCGGATAAGAAGATTTTGAATATAGGTATTTATTCCATAGAGTATGGCTCCAATACGTATGTGGCTGTTAAGCATCTCATATTAAATGAGAAAAACGAGATAGAAAGTCGTGTGGTATATTATTCCGACGGTGGCGACTGCATTGAAACTTCAGATATGGTATTTCAAGAATTGGATAAATTGTTTAATCACGGAACTAACCTAAACTTATTATGGAACGTCTTTTTAGAATACAACAGTAGCTATTGCCCTTAACGTAAATAAAGTAAGAAGGGGAGCAAGAAGAGTTAATTCTCTCTTCCTGCCCCCCCCTCAATCACATTTAGATGTAAATTTGAGAGTGTGTCGAAACTCACCACAGAGGACACAGAGTAACATAGAGTGATTTTTAAGTTATTGACTATCAATATTCTTATTTTGTGATAATCCGTGTAATCTGTGGTGAAAAGGGTTTTGATACAATCCCTTATTTAATCTTTTCCCGTATCTTCGTCAGATACTTTTTCATTCCTTCCGCATCTTTACTCGTGATAATTTCAAGCAACTGTTTCAGCTCTGTGCGGATATTCTCCACTTGTGACGGTGTGCGCGGATTGAACAGGATTTCCTGCAATAAGTAGTCATCTTCGCTCAGCAGCCCTTTGGCAATGGCCATGTGCTTTTTGAATGTGGTTCCCGGAGCTTCCTGGTGCTTCATGACAGCTGCAAAAACAAATGTCGAAACAAACGGGATGGACAGGGAGTAAGCCACTGTTTCATCATGCTCGTCGAAAGTATATTCGAAGATGTTCAGGTTCAGGCTATTGTATAAGTCTTTAAAGAATACTTTCCCCAAATGATCACTCTCACTGATGATGATGGCGCTTTCGCTGCTCAGATTGCTCAGGCTGGCAAAAGTAGGGCCAAACATCGGGTGAGTGGAGACATAACGGAATCCGCTTTCTTCGTAGAACTTCTTCAATCCGGTTTTTACCGAAGCAATATCACTCAGGATACAGTCTTTGGGCAAAACCGGCAGAATTTTGCGGAAAGCGTCCAGCGTGTATTTCACCGTGGCAGCATTGATCACCAGTTCCGGTTCGAACTCCTTGATCTCCTCCAGAGTGGTGAAGCGGTAGGTGTTGTATACAAACCGAAGCTGATGCGGGTTGACGTCGAACACGGCCGTCTCGTGCTGGAAACTTAGTATGTCAGTAAAGAAGGAGCCCATCTTGCCGGCTCCCAAAATTAGAATTCGCATAATATGAATGAATTGCTATTTATTGATAATCTCCATCTGTTGACGAACCGATTCTTCGTGGATGGCTTCGAAGATCACTTTCACAAACTCTGCACTCATGCCGCACTGTTCGCCCTGGGCACCGCGTTTCTCAAGAATCTCGTTATAACGTCCGGTCTGAAGTACTGTGATATCGTGTTCTTTTTTGTAAGTACCGATTTCGCGTGCTACGCGCATACGTTTTGCCAATTCCTGTATGATGTTGTCATCACATTCGTCAATCTGCTTGCGCAATACGTTCAGGTTCTCCGTTGTCTGTGTCTCTTTACGGATGACGAGCAGGTTGAGGATATAGTCCAGTACGTCCGGAGTCACTTGCTGTGAAGCGTCGCTCCATGCACAGTCCGGGTTGCAATGGCTTTCTACAATCAATCCGTCAAAGTTCAGGTCCATAGCCTGCTGGCAGAGAGGAGCTACCAGTTCGCGTTTTCCGCCGATGTGGCTCGGGTCGCAGAAGATAGGCAGTTCGGGTATGCGGCGGCGCAATTCGATAGGAATGTGCCATTGAGGCAAGTTACGGTATAACTTCTTGTCGTAGCTGCTGAATCCGCGGTGGATGGCTCCCAGACGTTTCAGTCCGGCGTTGTTGATGCGTTCCAAAGCACCGATCCATAATTCCAGGTCCGGGTTTACCGGGTTTTTAACCAATACGGGAATGTCTACTCCCTTCAGTGCATCGGCTATTTCCTGTACGGCAAAAGGATTGGCAGTGGTACGTGCTCCTACCCAGAGTACGTCGATACCCGCTTTCAGGCATTCGTACACATGTTTGGCGGTGGCTACTTCGGTAGATACGTACATGCCGGTTTCTTTTTTCACCTCTTTCAGCCAGGCCAGTCCGTCCACACCGATTCCTTCGAAACCTCCCGGTTTGGTGCGCGGTTTCCAGATTCCCGCACGGAAGATTTTTACTCCTTTGGCTGCCAGTTGGGTAGCTGTTGACATTACTTGCTCTTCTGTTTCGGCACTGCAAGGGCCGGCTATCACCATCGGGCGTTTATCTTCCACACCCGGCAATAAGATTGATTCGAGTTCCATATCGATCTAATTCGTTTAGTTGTTATTTCATTATTGATTTGATTCGTTCCAGCGCTTCTGCCAGCTTGGCGTCTTTGCAGCAGAGAGAGATGCGGATGTATCTCGCTCCGTTGCTTCCGAAAATAAATCCCGGAGTGATGAAGACGCGTGCTTCCTGCAGCACTTTCTCTGTCAGTTCTTCTACATCGGCGCAACTTGCGGGGATTTTTCCCCAGAGAAACATGCCCACCTGCTTTTCGTCGTACGTGCATCCCAGCGTTTTCATAATCTCGCCGGCCAGGTGACGACGGTTCCGATAGTTTACATTGTTGCCTTCGTACCAGGTCGAATCCGCTTCAAGTGCTTTGGCAGCTGCCAGTTGCATGGCACGGAACATTCCGCTGTCGATGTTGCTTTTCACTTTCAGAATCCATTGTACAAACTCTGCGTTCGAAGCCAGCATGCCGATACGCCATCCCGGCATATTGTGACTTTTACTCATGGAGTTGAATTCTATACAGCATTCTTTGGCACCCGGCACACTCAGGATACTGATCGGCTTATCGTTCAGGATAAAGCTGTACGGATTGTCGTTCACAATCACGATGTTCTTGCGGCGGGCAAACTCCACCAGGCGTTTGTACAGTTCCGGAGTAGCGTTGGCACCGGTAGGCATGTTCGGATAGTTGGTCCACATCAGTTTCACGCGGCTCAGATCCATCTTTTCCAGTTCATCGAAGTCCGGCATCCATCCGTCTTCCTCTTTCAGGTTATAGTTCACCACCTCGGCACCCAGTATTTTGCTTAACGAAGTGTAGGTGGGATATCCCGGATTGGGCACCAGTACTTGTTCTCCCGGATTGACAAAAGCGAGTGTCACGTGCAAGATGCCTTCTTTTGATCCGATCAGCGGCTGAATTTCTGTTGCCGGATTCAGTTCCACTCCATACCAGCGTTTATACCAGTCGGCAAAACCCTTGCGAAGTTCCGGTATACCCACATACGGTTGATAACCGTGTCCGTTCGGATCGTGAGCATTATTACATAGCGTTTCGATGGTCTGTTCCGAAGGAGGCATGTCCGGGCTTCCGATTCCCAGGCTGATTACATCTTTACCTTCTGCGTTCATCCGTGCCACTTCTTTCAGTTTCTTCGAAAAGTAGTATTCGCTTACACCGGCCAGTCTGTCGGCCGGCGCTACCTTATACGTTTGATTTTCCTTCTGCATATTCGCCTAATATTTTAAGTTCTTTCGTCAATGGAGTGATTGCTGTAATCGATTGTTTATATCTCAGGTAATCGTTGAAAGCTACATCTACGTAAAACTGGTATTCCCATTCCCGTCCGATGATAGGGAGCGATTGTATTTTTGTTAAGTTGATATTATAAAAAGATAGAATAGACAGAACCTGTGAGAGACTTCCTTCGGAGTGGGGGAGAGTGAAAACGATGTTTGCTTTGTTGAGAACGGTGTTTTGCTTTCGTATCTCGTCCACCTGCCACGGATCTGCCACTACCAGAAAACGGGTGAAATTGTGTTTGTTGGTTTCGATGCCTTCCTGCAGTACCTTCATTCCGTAGCGTTCGGCAGCGGCACGGGAACAGATGGCGGCGTGTCCTTTCAGGTTTTCCCGTTTGATGATTTCAGCACTCAAGGCCGTATCTTCAGCTTCTACCACTTTGATACGCGGGTGTTGGTTCAGGAATTCCCGGCATTGCATCAGGGCGATCGGGTGTGAGTTCACTTCGGTGATGTCATTCCAGTCCTCTTCGGGCAGGCAAACGAAGCTGTGCGAAATGCGTAATTTGTATTCGCCGATAATCTGCGTGCCGCTTTGGCGCAACAGTTCGTTGTTGTGCAGCAGGCTTCCTGCAATCGTGTTTTCAATGGCCAGCATCCCGATTGTCTGACTATCTTTCCGGATGGCAGCAAACACATCTTCAAAGTTGGCGCAACAGATTAACTCTATTTCTTCCCCTTCGAAGTACTTGTGTGCGGCTATATCGTGATACGAGCCCAGTGTTCCTTGAATTGCTATTCTTTTCATTCCTAATTGAGTATATGGTATAAAAAAATCCCGCGTCCATGTCGGAGCGGGATTCATATTATTAGTTTCTCTTAATCTCAGTTCTTAAGCACCCTGTCACTTGATACATACAAACTCCCGCTCTACTTTCTGGCTAAAGTAAAAGTAAAAAAAGAAGTAATATGTAAAAGTGAATACGTTCATAACGTTTTGCTTTATTTCTTTGTTTCAGGGGACAAAAGTAATACTTTTCTTTTAAATGCAAGCAAAAAGCCACTTTTTTTTCATGTTTTCTTGCTTTTGCAGTATTAAACCGTCCTATGCAGCGGGCGGATTACAATCCCAATACGTTTGGAGTAGTCTCTGCCTGCTGATTATTGAACTGTCCGTTCAGGTTCTCCCCCTCTTTCGGGTTCAGTTCCAGCGATTTCTTCATATCTTCTACTGAGCCTTCTTTGTCACCGTTCAGCAGTTTGGCACGTCCTCTTTCGTGGTAGGCCGCAGCAAAGTTCGGATTCAGGTCTATTGCTTCATCGAACAGTTCGATAGCCGCAGACAGTTTCTTCTGTATAATGAACAATTGTCCCAGATATAGATAGGCCTGTTCGTTGAAAGGGTTCATTTCCGTCACACTGAGGTAATCGTTTTCGGCTTCTTCCTGCTTTCCGGTGGCTTCTTTTATTTTGCCACGTAACAGGAGGGCAGCTTCTTCGTCCGGATTCTGCGCAAGTATGGCTTCAATATCTTCCATAGCCTCTGCGAATTGCTGCATTTTGTACAGTGCTTCGGCACGAAGCAGCCGGGCTTCCGTGAAATCATCTTTCAGCACAATGGCCTTTGTCAGATGGGCAATGGTCATTATTCCGTTATCCAATCCATGATTGGCTTTACCTAACAGGTAGTGTGCCATTGCGTTACCCTCTTCCAATGCGATGGCCTTCTGGGCAGCATCGGCCATTTCCTGATAATTTTCTTGCATGAAGCACAGATTGGCCAGCGTCAGGTACGTGCTCGTCAGTTCCGGTTCCAATGCAATCATACGTTCCAGCAGTTCATGTGCTTTCACGAACTCTCCGGTCTGCATGTAAATCTGGCTCAGATAGTTCAGTGTTTCGAAATCCTCTTCGATGGCCAGGGCTTCGTTGAAGCATTTAATGGCATAGTCCGGGCGTCCCATACGTTGAGCACGCAGGCCGTCATATTTAAATATCTCAAAGTTCTTTTTGGCGTTTTTCTGTTTTTCCTCCTCAGGGTTTTCTGTTTTACCTGAGAAAAAAGATTTAAAGAAGTTTGGCATGATCGATGTTTTTTTAGTTTGGTTGCAAATGTAGTAATTTCATCACATACCCTTACTGCTTTTCAGGAAGTTTTTTCGGTGAGCAACCCGTTCTCTGAACTTAGCAAGCCCTCGTCCAGCATAAACCGTACCACTTCGCCCAACTGTTCTTTATCTGTATTTATGTGCGAAGCTATCTCTGCCGGAGTCATCGGGTGTTCTTTCAGCAGGGTCGTTATTTGTTCCTTTAGTTCGTCGAAGCTGCTTTGTGGCACGTCCGGTTGTGTGCGGTGGCTGAGGCAGACATCACATTGTCCGCAGTTGTGTTCGTTCTTCTCTCCGAAGTAGCGGAGCAACATCCGGCTGCGGCAGACATTCTCTGAAGTAACATACTCCACCATGGCATGAATACGTTTTTCGTAGCGCTCTTTCCTTTCTTCGTATACCGCCCGGGGAATCTGCAGATAATGCAAATCTACCCGTTCGCGCGTATATATAATGTAAGGTGTCTTTTTATGCGGAATGTAGTCGACGATACGGCGCTTGCTCAGCATCACCAGCAAGTCGTAAATCTGCTGCCGGGTCAGTCCTGTGCGTACCGACAACGTTTGTTCGCTGATGTAGGCATAGTCTGTAAAGACACCCGTGTAAGATCGCAGAATCATTTGTATCAGTTTCTCCGCAGGCTCACCCATCTCGCGGAGTTTATACAACTCATCCCGGCGGATCGTGAAGATAATTCGTGAGGCATTGTCCTGCTCATCGGTATATTCCAGGTATCCGGCCTGTGTGAGTATCTTCAGAGCACTGTCGGCAGGTACGGGGAAGTATTTGAATTTGCGGCAAAACTCTTCCAGACTGAAGTCATACATGCATCCCAGTCCGTCGCCCATCGCCATTTGATAGTGGTATTGCAGATGTTCGTACACATCTTTTATATAATCCTTATCCGGAAAGGTATCCGCAATACGTTTGTTGAGTGTCGTTTTATCCGATTTTGCGTAGAGTATGACTGCGTATGCTTTCTGACCGTCACGCCCTGCCCGTCCGGCTTCCTGGAAATAAGCTTCGGGGGAGTCGGGGAGGTCCAGATGGATCACGATGCGTACATCCGGTTTGTCAATACCCATACCAAACGCATTGGTGGCTACTATCACCCGGCTCTCACCGTTTTGCCATCGTTTCTGGCGGAGATCTTTGGTTGCATTGTCTAATCCTGCATGATAAAAGTCGGCAGTGATTCCTTCATTTACCAGTAGCTCGGTAGTCTCTTTGGTTTTCCGCCGACTGCGTACGTATACGATTGCACTGCCCTGTATCCGGTTCAGGATGTGAAGCAATTCTCCGTTTTTATTATCGGTGGAGCGGACAATGTATGCCAAGTTTTTCCGTTCGAAACTCATACGGAATACATTTTCCCGGCGGAAGTGGAGACGTTCCTGTATGTCTTTCACCACTTCGGGGGTGGCGGTAGCGGTCAGTGCCAGCACCGGAGCATCCGGCACCAGTTCTCTGATATCTGCTATTTTCAGGTAGGCCGGACGAAAGTCATATCCCCATTGCGAGATGCAATGGCTTTCGTCCACGGTGATCATGCTGATTTTCATTGACCGGAGTTTGGCCCGGAAAATCTCCGTATCCAGCCGTTCGGGAGAGATATAGAGAAACTTATAGTCTCCAAAGATACAGTTCTCTAATGCCACTACAATCTCTTGCCGTGTCATTCCGGAATAGATGGCTACCGCTTTGATTCCGCGTTTTTTCAGGTTCTGCACCTGATCTTTCATTAAGGCGATCAGTGGAGTGATGACAATGCACAATCCCTCTTTGGCAAGGGCAGGAACCTGAAAGGTGATTGACTTTCCGCCTCCGGTGGGCATCAGTCCCAGTGTGTCTTTGCCATTGCCAATGCTGGTTATGATGTCCTCCTGCAAATCGCGGAAGGAATCATAACCCCAGTATTGTTTTAAAATCTCTTGGTAAGTCACTCTATCGGCATGATATCTTCAATCTGCAACTGTACTTCCCCTCGTTTGTGGGTGTTCTCCTCAATGGTGTAGCAGATATCAAATGAGCGTTTGGTTTTGATGTATCTTACGTGCGAACTTTGTCCGAAAGCGATTCCGTTCATCACGTTGTTCGATTTGTTATCTACCAGTTCCAGCTTGATATGTTCCTGATCGCGTCCGACCACTTTGCTTGTTCCATAATCGTACACGTGGTGCGTGCAGAACACCGGTTTCTGATTATCGGGACCGAACGGGTTGAATCGCTTCAATTCATTAAAGAATTTCGGAGTGATGTCTTTAAAGTCTATTTCGGCATCGATGTCGATCACTGCACTGGTCTGTTCAGGCAGTATGTGTTCCGACACGAAACTTTCGAATCGTTCGGTGAATGCCTGTACATTTTCCACTTTCATCGAGAGTCCGGCAGCATAGGTATGCCCTCCGAAGTTTTCGAGCAAGTCGCGGCAATGCTCAATAGCTTTGTAAACATCGAAGCCGGATACCGAACGTGCCGAACCTGTCGCCATGTCATCTGTCCGCGTCAATACCACTGCCGGACGATAGTAAATTTCTGTCAACCGTGAGGCTACGATTCCGATCACTCCTTTATGCCAGTCTTCATTGTAAAGCACTATCGAACGGCGATCCACTAATCCTTCCAGCTCGGCTACAATCTTATTGGCCTCTTCCGTCATGCTTTTATCCAGATCCTTCCGGGTTTCATTGTATTGGTTGATTTGTCCGGCTTTCTCAAGTGCTGCCGAGAAATCCTTTTCAATCAACAGGTCTACAGCCTCTTTCCCGTTCTGTATACGTCCGGAAGCGTTGATACGCGGACCTATTTTGAATACAATGTCGCTCACCGTAATTTCTTTCTCCGATAATCCGCATACATCGATAATCGCTTTCAGCCCTACGCTCGGATTGCTGTTCAGCTGTTTCAGTCCATGATAGGCTAAGATACGGTTTTCGCCCATGATCGGTACAATATCCGATGCAATGCTTACAGCGGTCAGGTCGAGCAACGGAATCAGATGATGAAACTCGATGCCGTTACTGATGGCAAAAGCCTGCATGAATTTGAACCCCACGCCACATCCCGAAAGATGGGTGTATGGGTATGTATTATCCAGTCGTTTGGCATTCAGAATGGCAACGGCCGGCGGCAATACATCGTCCGGTACATGATGGTCGCAGATGATGAAGTCAATTCCCTTCTCTTTGGCATACGTAATCTCCTCCACTGCTTTAATTCCGCAGTCCAGCACAATGATAAGTCCCACTCCTGTCTCTGCGGCATAGTCAACTCCTTTTTTGGAAATTCCGTATCCTTCGTTGTAACGGTCGGGGATGTAATAGTCAAGGTTCGAGTAGAACTGTTGAATGAACTTGTAGACCAGTGCCACAGCGGTGGTACCGTCCACATCGTAATCTCCATAAATCAGAATGCGCTCTTTCTTTCCCATTGCCATGTTCAGGCGTTCCACTGCTATGTCCATATCCTTCATCAGGAATGGATCATGCAAATCGGGCAATTGTGGACGGAAGAATTTCTTGGCATCCTGTGCCTTTGTAATTCCCCTTTGCACCAAAAGTTGTCCCAGGACCGGGCTAATACCCAGTTCCTGAGCCAGTGCCCGGCTTGTCTCTGCCTGTTCTTGTGTAATGGGTCGATAATTCCATTTGTGATTCATTTTATATATTGTTTTTTCTTTTTATCTGTTCTCAGATGCCGGAAGTGCATAACTTTCCAACAAGCTGTAAAAGTACGAAAAAAACCGGAAGTGAGGGGTATATACTGAAAAAAATAATTGCTTGTGTTTTGTTTATTGATATTTGGTGCGACATGGTGAATCTACTATCTTTGTATCGTACTATTAAGTGTTATGATTATGCAAGATATAATAAACGGACGTTGCGGTTGGTGCGGGAGTGACGAACTGTATGTGAAGTACCATGATCAAGAGTGGGGAAAATTGGTGACCGATGACAAGACGCTGTTTGAGTTTCTTGTATTGGAGAGTGCTCAGGCTGGCTTGAGTTGGATAACCATCCTTAAGAAACGTGAGGGGTATCGCAAAGCCTTTTGCAATTTCGATGCTGAGTCGGTGGCACAAATGACCGATGAAGATGTTGAACGGTTGATGCACTTTGATGGCATTGTGAAAAACCGTTTGAAAATTAAATCGACAATCACAAATGCAAGGTTATTTCTCGCTATGCAAAAAGAGTTCGGTAGTTTTTATAACTATACACTGTCATTCTTTCCCGACAGAAAACCAATAGTCAACAGTTTTCAGTCATTAAGTGAGATTCCGGTATCATCTCCCGAATCTGATGCCATGAGCAAGGATATGAAAAAACGGGGATTTAAATTCTTCGGAACTACGATTTGTTACGCCCACTTGCAGGCCTCCGGATTTATCAACGACCACCTGGCGGATTGTGTCTGCCGGGAGAGGTAAATAACAATATAACTATGTACGGTGATAGAGGATGTCTTATGCCTTTTGCCCGTTAACATTGTTAATGCCATTTTCCGATGGTTTTGTTCTTGCCTGCAAATAACAAGTTTTTTGCATTTAAAGAATTTGTTATTTGCAGACGAAAAACGAACTTTAACTCTGTGTTAAAACAAAGCTTTTACTGACAGATATTTTGTATTTTGAATGTCTTGTTTTTCAGTTTGTTAAGTTCGATCCTCACTTCTTAGCCTTACTGAAGGTCTTTGCGGGCTATAATCGATATACTTGCTTTTTTGTCAACTATAAACAGAGATCTTGCACTATCCGTTTATTTCCTTTTTGCCTTATTCAGTGCCGCAATCAGATACCTTCCTTTCGCCCCAATGTCACTCCAGCAAGTGTTGGCAATCAGCCGCCACACCGTTGTTCCCTTTCTTCCATAGTCCGACAGCCTGAGAATGGCGTTTACTTCGCTCACCTCGTTTATTCCCAATCTTTTTAGCGTGTCCGTCAGTCCCGGATAATTGTGCGTCATCGTATTGAAAGCGTATCCCGGTATCTGTAGAGAAGCGGAATCCTCCTTCCTTTCTTCCTCCTTCCCCTTGGGGGGAGCTGAGGGGGGAATTCTTTATTTTCCTCTGCTTTATTTTCTTTTACTTTACTTTGTCCGGAATTGCATGCATTTTTTGCGTTAACGGCTACATCATGTGCTACATTTTCCGGATTAACGGTTACATTTTCACCTTCCGGCGCTTCATCTTCCTGCAGAGTCAAGTTTTTCACCAGCAGATAGGGTAATGTTTTCAGATCCCTTTTTCTTCGCTTTGTCGCCTCCATCCATACCTTCTGTATGTTTGCCGAAGTCAGTATTCCGTTTTCCAGATAACTGTTTCTTTCCAATATTCCTTTGATGAACAAGATTTCAATGATCTCCTGTACCTCCTTGGCTTCTACCTCTCTTCCCGCCTTGTTGGCAAAGATCAGACACTGTTCTTCATCCCAACGGATGAAGTATCCCTCCTTGTATATTTTGCACAGCAGTTTCAGTACGATTGCCGGGCCTTTTATTCCATATTTTGCTTCTATCACTTCCATTGCGTTCTCTTCCATGAAGTTTACGCCTACCGGGAAATAGTTGATCCCGTCGTATGCTATTGCCATATTGTTTTTATAGATTAGTTATTTTTTATCTGTAATACTTTTATCACAAATTACTCCGGATTCCCAAAGACGTTTTCATTTGATTCCTCGAAATAGAAATCATTCATCTGTGGAAATCCCAGTAATCTGTGCTGCCCGTTCTATACCGTCGGTCTCCATTCCATGAAGTTCTCCACTTGAAACGTCGTCCACCGCTGTTCGTCCACATTCCAGTAGACTACGGCACCTTCCACCGTCGTCGGATCATGTCTTTTATGGAATTCCGCTTCGTAGTGGATCAGCGTTGCCCTCACCATCCGGAAACTTCCGTCCTGTTTTCGGTAAGCCACCATTGCATGCCCGTATCGCATGTGGTCCAACAGATCTTCCAGCCGTTCCGCCATCCATTCCGCGCATGGCTCTGAGTATCCTTTCTCAAAGATGATGCGCTTTTTCCATTTCAGTCTCAGTGATTCGCTTTGTGATGAGGGTCTTTTTTTCTTTTTCATACGTATATGATTTAAAGGGTTAATAGATAAATTATCGCCCCAAAGATAGACCGGACCGAATGTATTCCGGCTTGATAAAATTCATTGTACGTATTTCAGCGGATGCCTTCCAAGTTGTTGTCCTCTCTTTCCACCTCTTTCCAAATTTCGTTGACATAAGTCCTGATTGTCTTGAAAATTAATGGTTTAAATACTCCGTCCCTTATTTTTCCAAAAAGTTCTTTCTCCTCGATGTAGCGTGCCAACGAATCTTTGCATGTCTTGATATTTTGTGATTCTGCGTCCGATATGTAGGATCTTATCAACGCTTTAATAACTCCTTCATTGTTGGAGATAATCCCCGGTATCCGTGCTCCTCTTTTTCTGCCTCTTGTTTCTTTAACCGGTTCTGTGATAGGTTGTTGTACTTTCTTATTGGCGTTTTTTTACACTTTTGTTCACAGCCTGTAATAATTCATTTTCTTTGGTCATCAGATCGTTTATTTAGTTAATATTTAAATGATGTTAAGACGTTGCAAAGGTAGAAAGTAATCCTTCAGTGGGCAAGTGAATGTGGAATTAAAGGGAAAACAGACCTTTTTTATCTATTAATTAGCTGATATATAGCAAAATAATTGCTGAAAAAGTGGGTGTTTCAATAAACGATCGTTTAATTGAACGCAAAGATAGAGGGTATTTTCATAACTGCAAAATGTTTAATAAAAAAAGTATTTTTCTTTATGGTTTACTCTCTTTAATCATCTGATAATCAAATTTCTATAAACTAATAAAAAACGTTTTAATATCTGTCTGCTTTTATCTGTCTTTTAATTATTTGGATTTTTAAAAAAGTGTGTTTCAAAAGACGATCGTCTATTGAAACACTTTTGCTTCATAATAGGCTCGTTTACAGATTGTAAGATCAGTAAAGCCCTGTTTTTCAAAACTTTGTTTTCTGTTCTTCTTTTTCAAACCGTCTCTCCTGCGATAGGGGAGTACTTGATGAAATGATATACGCTGCAAGGCAAACAACAGAATTAGCAAACTTGACCGGAAGGTATTTCACTACCCCGGTGTCCCCCAATCATATCCTTTCGTGAACAACAGCATTGATAAATCCTGGTACGCCCTTCGTATCACCTATAGCCGTGAGCTTGCCTTTAAGGAATACCTGGACTCCCGTGGAGTGAAGAATTTTCTTCCCATGCGCTACGAATACGTATTCCGTGGTGAGCGTAAGATCCGCAAACTGGTTCCTGTTGTTCACAACCTGGTTTTTGTTTATGCCACCCGCAGTGAAGTTGACGAAATGAAATCCACTGTCGGCGCTTCTCTTCCTATTCGTTATATCATGGACCGTGAGACCCGTCAGCCCATTACCATTCCTGAAGTCCAGATGCGTAGTTTTATAGCTGTTGCCGGTAATTACGATGAACAGGTTGTTTATCTGGACCCTTCCGCCGTTTCCATGAAGAAGGGAGACCGTGTCCGTGTCACCGGTGGCATCTTTGAGGGGGTCGAGGGTGAGTTTGTCCGTATCAAAGGTGACCGCCGCGTGGTGGTTTCCATCCAGGGGGTTATGGCGGTTGCCACTGCTTTCATTCATCCCTCTTTAATCGAGCTAATAAAGAATTAAAAACTCAGTGAACTCTGTGCCCTCTGTGGTGCATATTCCAATACGTAAATAAATCACCATGTTGTCTTTGCAATCAGAAATCGATTCTTTGTGCGCTGTTTCGCACGAACTTCTCCATTTAGGTCTGGATGGCGAACCCATCTACTCCGACCGTTTCCGTCAGTTAAATACGGATGTGTATCATCGTTGTGAGCATCTTTTCGGTTCGCACGGACGTACTCTTGAAGAGGAAGCTTCTCTTTGTATCGCTTTGTTGACCGGCTATAATGCTACCATTTATAATCACGGTGATAAGGAAGATAAAATCCAGTCGGTTCTCAATCGTAGTTGGGATATCTTGGATACACTTCCCGTCTCGCTGTTGAAATGCCGTTTGTTGGTAGCCTGTTACGCCGAGGTCTTTGATGAAGAGTTGGCAGCGGAGGCACACGCAATAATAGACGGTTGGAAGGATCGGGAATTGACGAGGGAAGAGTTTGAGATGGTGGAGCATTTAAAGAGTTTGGAGGAAAATCCTTATCCGAATACGGATATAGAATATTAGTGTATATAACTAAGATTTCTCATAAATAATTAAATAATCAATGAAAAATTTTGCATTAATTGGAGCAGCTGGATATATTGCTCCTCGTCATTTACGTGCTATCAAAGATACGGGAAACCGTTTGGTTGCAGCTTATGATACTTTTGATAGCGTCGGAATCATGGATAGTTTCTTTCCGGAATCTTCCTTTTTTGTGGAACAAGAACTTTTCGACAGACATTGTACAAAATTAAAAGGTACTGACAAACAGATTGATTTTGTGTCTATTTGTACTCCGAATTATTTGCATGATGCGCACATGCGTTATGGGCTTCGATTGGGTGCTGACGTAATTTGCGAAAAGCCTTTGGTCTTGAATCCATGGAATGTTGATGCACTTCAAGAAGTCGAAAGAGAAACAGGGCATCATATTTATACTATTCTCCAACTCCGTTTGCATCAATCTATCATAGATTTAAAGAAGAAAATAGAGAATGGCCCTCAAGATAAGATTTATGATGTAGATCTAACTTATATTACTTCTCGTGGCAATTGGTATTATACAAGTTGGAAAGGTGATGTGCATAAAAGTGGTGGTATTGCTACTAATATCGGTGTTCATTTTTATGATATGCTTTCGTGGGTCTTCGGTCCTGTGAAAAAGAATATAGTTCATGTATATACACATGATCGTGCTGCTGGTTATCTTGAATTGGAAAAAGCGCGTGTTCGTTATTTTTTGAGTATCAATTCTGAAAATCTTCCTGAAAATGCAGTACAAGGTGAGAAACTTACCTACCGTACTATTAATATTGATGGAGAAGAGTTTGAGTTTAGTAAGGGATTTACTGAACTACACACAGAAAGCTATAAAGATATTTTGGCCGGTAATGGCTTTGGCATTGAAGATGCGCGTAATGCTATTAATATTGTTTACGATATCCGTCATGCTGAGCCAATTGGTTTAAAAGGAGATTATCATCCTTTAGCAAAACTTCCTTTGTCAAAGCATCCGTTTGGCTGGTAATAAAGTAACAGATATAATTATGAAACTTCAAATGGTTGATCTTCACGGTCAATATCTTAATATTAAATCGGAAGTGGATGCCGGTATTCGGCAGGTTATTGAAACTTCCGCTTTTATCAATGGTCCGCAGGTCAAGGAGTTTGCGGAGAACCTGAAGGCTTACATGGGTAGCAAGTATGTGATAACTTGTGGTAATGGTACAGATGCACTTCAAATAGCTTTAATGGCATTGGACTTGAAACCCGGTGATGAAGTGATTGTTCCTGCTTTTACCTATGTTGCTTCTGCCGAGGTGATCGGATTATTAGGGCTGATTCCTGTGATGGTGGATGTGGATTATGCTACCTTCAATGTAACGGTTTCCAATCTGGAAAAGGCTTTGAGTCCTAAAACTAAAGCGATTATTCCAGTGCATCTGTTTGGCCAGTCTTGTGATATGGAACCTATTATGCAGTTTGCCAAACAGCATGGTATTTATGTGATTGAAGACAATGCTCAGGCCATTGGAGCAGTATATACTTTCTCTGATGGTAGAAAGAAGCATACGGGAGCTATCGGTCACATAGGCTGTACTTCTTTTTTCCCTTCTAAAAATCTGGGATGTTATGGTGACGGTGGAGCTATTTTTACGGATGACGATGAATTGGCAGAACGTTTGCGCATGATTGCCAATCATGGACAACAAGTGAAGTATCATCATAAAGTCATCGGATGTAATTCCCGTTTGGATACTCTTCAGGCTGCGATACTCAATGTTAAATTGAAACACTTGGATGAATATAGCCATGCCCGTCATGAAGCGGCACAATATTATACTTCCCAGTTGCAGGGGGTGAAAGGGATTATAACTCCCGAGGAACTTCCTTTAAGTACTCATGTCTATCATCAATATACTTTAAAAGTACTGGATGGCAAACGTGACGTGCTAAAGCAGCATCTTGCTGATGCGGGTATTCCGAGTATGATTTATTATCCGTTGCCTTTGCAGCAACAGGAGGCTTTTCAGACTATCGCACGTGCAGCAGAGCCATTAGATACTGCTGAAAAACTGGCATATTCAGTTCTTTCTCTTCCCATTCATACCGAACTATCTACTGAACAACAGGATTTAGTCATCAATAGTATAAAAGATTTTTTTAAATAAATATTCCATGCAAGATTATTTTGCTCATGAAACAGCAATTGTCGATGACGGTTGCCGGATCGGTGCGGGCACAAAGATATGGCATTACAGCCATATAATGACGGGATGTGTGCTTGGTGAACGATGCAATATCGGTCAGAATGTGGTAATTTCTCCAGATGTGGTTTTAGGAAATAATGTCAAAGTACAGAATAATGTATCGGTTTATACAGGAGTTACTTGTGAAGATGATGTTTTTCTCGGCCCTTCTTGTGTCTTTACCAATGTGATAAATCCCCGTAGTGCTGTCAATCGTAAATCAGAATATGCTAAGACTCGTGTTGGTAAAGGAGCTACAATAGGTGCTAATGCTACTATTGTATGCGGACATGATATAGGTGAATATGCTTTTATCGGTGCCGGTGCAGTGGTTACTAAAACAGTTCTTCCTTATGCTCTCTTGGTGGGCAATCCTGCCCGTCAGATAGGTTGGATGAGTGAGCATGGTCATCGACTGGAATTTAATGATATGGGTATTGCTGTGTGTGCTGGAAGTAAAGAGCGTTATCAGCTAAAAGACGGTAGGGTCATAAAGATATAGTTTGTAATTCATAATTAGTAATAAATCAATCATGTACAATAAATTAGTAAACAAAAATGCTAAATTGGCTTTGGTAGGTCTGGGTTATGTAGGGCTTCCTATAGCCTTGGAGTTTGCCAAGAAAATATCAGTTATAGGTTTTGATATAAACGAGGACCGCTTGGCGAAAATGCGTGAAGGAATTGATCCATGCGGTGAATTGGATAGTTCTGCTTTTGAGAATGTAGATATCGAATTTACTTCCTCTATTGAAAAGTTGAAAGAAGCTTCTTTCTTCATAGTGGCTGTTCCTACACCAATTGATAAATATAATAAACCGGATTTAACTCCATTGCTGGGTGCTTCCCGTTCTGTAGCCAAAGCTTTGAAGCCGGGAGATTACATAGTTTATGAATCTACAGTTTATCCGGGTTGTACGGAAGAGGATTGCCTTCCTGTTTTAGAAGAGGTTAGTGGCTTGAAAGCTGGTATCGATTTTAAATATGGTTATTCTCCTGAACGTATTAATCCTGGTGAGAAAGTACATACACTTCCTAATACTATTAAAATAGTTTCCGGTTGTGATCCAGAGGCTTTGGATATAGTTGCTAGAGTTTATGAATTAGTTGTAAAACCAGGAGTTCATCGTGCTCCAAATGTAAAAGTTGCTGAAGCTGCTAAAATCATTGAAAATACTCAGCGTGATGTCAATATTGCTTTGATGAACGAATTATCTATTATTTTCAGTCGTATCGGAATTAATACTTACGATGTATTAGAGGCAGCCGGTACTAAATGGAACTTCTTGAAATTTTATCCAGGATTAGTCGGAGGACATTGCATTGGTGTTGATCCTTATTATTTGGTTCAAAAAGCCAGTGAACTGAAATATCATTGTCAGATAATCAGTGCAGGACGGTATATCAATGATAGTATGGGAGGATATATTGCCAAGAAGCTTGTGAAACGTTTGATTTCTTTGGGCAAAGGTATATTAGGTGCTCGTGTTTTAGTGATGGGAGTTACTTTTAAAGAAAATGTAGCGGACATTCGTAATTCTAAGGTTGTAGATATTGTCAATGAATTGAAAGATTTTGGTTGCGATGTGGACGTTGTTGATCCATATGCAGACAGTGATGAAGTACATAGAGAATATGGATTTCGTTTAGTAGAGAAACCGAGGGATAATTATGATGCGGTAATTGTTGCCGTAGCACATGATGAATATAAAAATTTGGAGGAGAAGTATTTTAAAAATATGACCTATGATCATGCTGTACTTGTAGATATTAAGGGGATGTATCGTGATAGGATTCATAAATTAAAGTATTGGAGTTTGTAATTATTGATCGGATCAATTCACTTCTTCATCTAAATATTGATGATACATCAAGATATTAGAGATGGAAAAGATGGTTTGTTTTTGTAATAGGTTTTCTTCTGTATAATCTTTTAGCATCACTTATTTGTGGTTTATATTTCAAACTTACATAAAAATCTCGATTTATAAGCGTGTTCAATAAAAATATGCTCTTTGTTTATAGAGGAAATATATTAAAAAATGAATTTACTCGAAATTTACTAACGTTAAGTTCCGGCACTGTTATTGCTCAAATAATACCAATGTTGGCAACTCTGATATTATCTCGTTTATATACTCCTGATGAGATGGGAGAATGGGGGATATTTTCTAGCTATGCTGCTATCCTGTCTGTAATTGCATGTTTAAAATATGATAATGCTATTGTAAAGCCTGTACGAGTTGTAGATGCTTATAATTTATCTTTTATTTCGGTTGTTATAGGTCTAATATTCATTTCATTATTGTATATACTTATACTTATAGTTGATGCTTTTCAATATGATTATCTATTTCAGTTGAGTAGGACTTCGATATACATATTACCATTATATGTTTTATGCTTGTTGTGTGTTCAGGTTTTAAATAATTTGGCTAATAAAACTAAACAATATAGTTCTCTTGCATTATCATCTATTGTTAGAAGTATAACTCAAGCTATTAGCCGAATTACTTTAGGTTACTGCTCTTTTACTAATATTGGTTTAATTATAGGGGCAGTACTCGGAGCTTTCTTAAATGTGATAGTGCTTGTTAGAAAATTGCGATTTATATATTATTTTAGTCACTGTTTTTCCAATAAGAAGAGTTGTGATTTGGTGCAGCAATATAAAGATTTCCCTAAGTATGATTTATTAAGTAATGTTTTAAATTCTATATCTTCTAATATTCCAGTAATAATTCTCTCTTATTTTTTCTTAGATGATGTTGTTGGCTATTTCTCTATGGCTTTAACCTTGTTATTTATTCCAATGTCGATTATAGGTACATCTTTAGGGCAATTATATTATAGAGATGCGTGTGAGTTGCATGAAAAAAATGTTTCATTAAGTGGACTAACAAAAAAAATATTCATTCCAACATATATAGGATGTAGTATCTTTATGCTGGTTTTAATATGGGGAGGAGAAGTCATATTTAGTTTCTTATTAGGTCACGAATGGGCTACTGTTGGAAAGTACGCGACTTATATGAGTATATGGTTACTATTAGTTACTTCTGTATCTCCATTGAGTAGTGTTTTTTATGTAAAAAATAAGCAGATACTAAATGTTTATTTTAATATACTAGGCTTGTTTCTTCGGGTCGTAGTATTATTAATAGGAGGGTATTATTTACATTCAAGTGATTTAGCTATACTTTTATTTGGAATAGTTAGCTGCTTATTTTTTGCCGTTCAAGGTCTTATAATAAAAAAAATGGCAGATGTAGTCTTTTCTAATCGGGTTTTAGCTTATTTGTATTCAGTAACAATTATATTTTTATTATCTTATCTTTGGAAAGTATTTTTATGGTTGAATTAATTAATAATAAAGGAAAGCAATGGGACTATTTCTCTAAAGGAGCAGTAAAAGGATTTGCTTTTAAGGAGGGTGTTCTTTTAGAAAAGGAATTTCTTTATAATATATTGTTAGAGGCTATATCTGTTAATTCATTACCTAATGTATTAACTCAATTAAATGGAAATTTTGTTGCAGTGCTAACGCTTAAAAATGAATGCTATTTAATTGTGGATAAGTTACGTTCATATCCTTTGTTTTACTCTTTTTATAAGGGACTGCATATTTGTGATGTTGGAGAACAGTTATTGAATTATGTTCCTTGTAATCTAGATGAAATAAATGTGTATGAGTTATTATCTTTAGGCTATTTAAGTGGTAATACTACTATTGTTGAGAATGTTAAGAGTGTGGTTGCCGGAAGTTATGTTGTAATTGATTTAGAGAATAATAATGATTATCAATATAACTATTATTCACATATATGTGAGAAAATAAAAATAGGTAAAAGGTTGCTATTTGATGTCGCAGTCCAGAAGCTTGAAGGAGCATTTTCTCGTATGATATCTTCCATTGGAAAAGACCAACATATTTTAATTCCATTAAGTGGGGGGTATGACTCTAGGTTAATTGCTTGTTTATGTAAAAGATGTAATATAGAAAATGTTACCTGTTTTACTTATGGACGCATAGATAGTTTTGAGGTTGAAATATCAAAAATAGTAGCTGCTAAATTAAACTATAAGTGGCATTTCGTTGAGTACTCGGAAGATACATGGTTAAATTTCTTGTCTGGAAAGGATTTTCAAGAATATTGTAAGTTTGCTGGAAATTTAACTGCTAATCCACATTTTCAGGATTTACCAGCATTAATTGAACTAAAAAGAAAAGGGGTTATTACATGCAATATGGTCGTGGTTCCAGGACATAGTGGAGATTTATTGGGGGGAAGTAAAATTCCAGTTCAAATATTGGAAAATAATTTAAAATCATTTACTTCAGAGACCTTAGCAGATTTGATTTATGATAATTTGTTTGATCTAAATATATTGAAAAAAGAATATAAAAAT
>ERZ1026844.204-NODE-204-length-48278-cov-19.605064_pt1 | contig 48278 bp, 52 predicted proteins | sample MGYA00380152_ERZ1026844 | MGnify/ENA primary metagenome ERZ1026844 (study PRJEB33269, sample SAMEA4719788) | human gut metagenome | biome: human-associated habitat; feature: organic feature; material: feces | place: Cameroon | collected 2013-10 ... | reverse complement strand
TGGGTTACAGCTTGATCTCGATCTCCACACCGGCGGGCAGATCCAGAGCCATCAGAGCCTCCACGGTCTTGGGGGTGGAGTTGGTGATGTCAATGAGTCTCTTGTGGGTGCGACGCTCGAACTGCTCACGGCTGTCCTTATACTTGTGGGTAGCGCGCAGGATAGTGACGACTTCCTTCTTGGTGGGCAGAGGGATGGGGCCGGACACGGACGCACCGGTGCGCTTGGCGGTCTCGACGATCTTCTCTGCGGACTGGTCGATGACCTGGTGGTCATAGGCCTTCAGACGAATGCGGATCATTTCTTTTGCCATTTGGTTTGTTCCTCCATAAATTTCGTACGGTTTTTGTTGCTTTGACCAATGCCGTACGGCGGGAAATTTCTTATTCACCGTTCCGTGCGTATCATTCCGGCTCATAAGAAACACCGGCAACAGACCGGTGTCCTTCTGGCGCGGCGATCTACGCCGGCGAACAGAAATCTCTCAGCCGCCCGATTATCGGACATACTCCCCGGAAGTTACCTCCTTGCGGAGCAATCTCCCGGTTCATCGCAGTGTAAACGCCTCCGGGTGTGTACCACCCCTTACGCGCGTACCCACATATGATAAAGGAAAAATCCCCTTGTGTCAAGGGGATTTTTCTATTTTGTTCACAAAATTTTTCATCGGTTTTTGTGCCTTTTGCCGACGGCTCTGCATCGTGCAAACCGCTCCCGTGCCGCGCCGGTGCTCACACCGCCGCAACGCTCCTTGCCTCCGCTTGCCGGGACGCTATTCCAGCGTATTCACCGTGCCCACAAACAGCGGCACATTGTTGTTGTCGAAGATCACGAACAGGAACGGTCTGTCTAACTCCATCTCCACGGTGGGCGGCATATCCATCATGGCACTGTCAGCGACCACGATCTCCGTATACGCCGCGGCCTCCACACCGTCCTCGTCGATCTTCACCCGTGCCGCCTGCATGACGCTGTCCACCACCGCGCCGTTGTCGGTCAGCGGGGTGAAATCCGCCTTTGTCCCGTCAAAAGCGTCCGTGACGCCCAGTGCCTGCAACGCCTCGTTCAGCCCCGTGGAGGACTTCACATCGAACTTGGGCACCGACCACACCAGCTCTGCGGCGTTGTAGTCCCCCGTCAGCTCCGTCAGGAACCCCTGCCGCTGCAAAAGGCTCTCCGGCGTCACGCCCGCATCCGGCAGCACGAACACCATGCGGCCATAGCGCAGATACCGGGGCGCGGCGGTGTAGCCCTTCCCCTTCTGATAGCTGCCGCTCTCCGTCCGGTGCATGAAGTCCGTCTCCTGCTCCGTGCCGCCGGCAGCGGTGAACACGTCCTTCCCCGTCCGGCTTTCCTCGAACGCATCCTGCCAGCTGGATTTATAGTATATAGTATTGTACAGCCGCAGCAGGTCGTCCACCTCCGTCCGGATGCTCCCCGTCTCCTCGGACAGCAGTCCGCCGGTGTTCTGGTTCAGCCACCCGGCGATAGCCTTGTCCGCCTCCGCCGTGCCCATGGGCACCCGGTAGGTGGACGCATAATACCAGTCCGTCAGCGCGTCCACCGCCTCCTGCTTCACCTCGGCGTTCTCCCGCAGGAACGCGCCGTTGGCAAGGCGGCACATCGACCTTCCGTCGTCCATGTACGTGCCCAGCCACAGCTCCTTGATCCGCTGACGCAGAGACGCACCGTCCGCCTCGCCCAGCAGCTCCATCACCTGCTGCCGCGTCTCCCCTGCCGTCATCTCCGTCAGCATCGCCAACGCCGCGTACAGGCTGACCGGCGAGTACACCCGGTTCTCCCCGTCGGTGAAGATCTTGCCCACCGTCCTGTCCGCGAAGCCCCGCACCGCGCCGCTGTCTATCTCCGCGTCCAGCTTGCCCAGCTTCCGCAGTGCCTCCGTGTATTCGGTGTACGCGGCTTCATAGGCGTCCCAGCCCTCCTCACCGTTGTCCATGTAGTCCTCAAACCGCGGCTCCGCCGGATACACGGGATACTCCGCCTCCGCCACTATGTACTTCGCCAGCTCCATCGCCGGCTCCGGTCTCTCCGACCTGCCGCCCTCCTCTACCTTGCCGCACCCGGCAAGCATCGCGCCCGCCAGCACCGCGCACATGACCGCTTTCAGTCGTTTCATGGGAAATACCTCCTTTTCTTCCTTCTATTCCTTTGGACGCACGCCGCCGCCTCTTTGTTCCCCCGCGAAAAAAGACCGCCCGCAGGCGGTCTTTTTTTATCAGATACGCTTCCACTTGGCACCGCCGGGCACATCGGTGATCTCAATGCCCTGTGCCTTCAGCTCGTCGCGGATACTGTCGGCCTCGGCAAAATTCTTCGCCTTCTTGGCGTCGGCACGGGCGCGGATCAGAGATTCCACCTCCCCGTTCTCCTCGCCGTCCTCGCTGACCACGGCAAAGCCCCCCGCCGCCGGTGCGGCGGTCTGCTTGGCGCGGAGAGACGCCGCCTTCTCCAGCAGCTTCAGCCCCAGCACCTCGTCGAAGCTGCCCAGCAACGCCAGCTTCGTCTTGTCGTTGGTCTTTGCCTTCAGCACGTCGTACAGCACGGTGACCGCCATGGAGGTATTCAGGTCGTTATCCATGGCGGCGGTGAACTTCGCCTTGTACTCGTCGAAGGCGGCCTGCTCCACCTCGCCCTCATCCTTCAGCGCGGCGATACGGGCAAGCAGCTTGTTGTACGCCACCGTGGCGTTGTCCAGATTCTCCCAGGAGAACACCAGGCTCTTGCGGTAGTGGCTCTGCAAGCAGAAGAACCGATACGCCAGCGGGTCGTAGCCCTTCTCCTCCAGCAGAGACACCGTAAGGAACTCGCCCTTGGACTTGGACATCTTGCCGTGGTCGGTGTTCAGATGCGCCACATGGCACCAGTGGGGGCACCACGGGTGCCCCAGATAGCTCTCGCTCTGGGCGATCTCGTTGGTGTGGTGGGGGAAGGCGTTGTCCACGCCGCCGCAGTGCAGGTCGAGGTACTCCCCGTTGTACTTCATGGAGATACCGGAGCACTCAATGTGCCAGCCGGGATAACCCACGCCCCACGGGGAGTCCCACTTCAACGCCTGATCCTCGAACTTGGACTTGGTGAACCACAGCACGAAATCGTTCTTGTTCCGCTTGTTGGTGTCCTCCTCCACGCCCTCGCGGACGCCCACCGCCAGATCCTCCTCGTTGTGGTCGTTGAAGATGTAGTACCGCGTCAGCTTGCTGGTGTCAAAATACACGTTCCCCCCCGCCACATAGGCGTAGCCGGTGTCCAGCAGCTTCGTGATGATCTTGATATAGTCGTCGATCAGTCCGGTGGCGGGCTGCACCACATCGGGACGCTTGATGTTCAGCTTCTGGCAGTCGGAGAAAAACGCGTCGGTGTAATACTTGGCGATCTCCATGACGGACTTGTGCTCCCGCTTGGCACCCTTGAGCATCTTGTCCTCGCCCTCGTCAGCGTCGGAGGTCAGATGCCCCACGTCGGTGATGTTCATAACGCGGTTCACGTCGTACCCGGCGTAGCGCAGGTACTTCTCCAGCACGTCCTCCATAATGTAGGAGCGCAGGTTGCCAATGTGGGCGAAGTGGTACACCGTGGGGCCGCAGGTGTACATCTCCACATGGCCGGGGGTGTGGGTCTTGAACTCCTCTTTCTTATGCGTGGCGGAATTATACAGATACATGACGATCCTCCTATGATCTATTATATTACCATCGGTTAACAAGGGCAACCACGCCTGACAGCGTGTCTTTCCGGTGCTTTTTTCCCTTTTCGCCTTGGCTTGCGCCAGCAAGCCTGCGTCTCAAAAAGCAAAAATCACTCGAAAATACATCGCTGGCAGGTGCGAGCAGTTTTGTCGGTGCAGAAATACGTCCAGACAAGAAAAGACCCGCAGGGAATACTTGCCATATTGCCAAGGGGCTTGACGCAGTATGGGCGCATTTCTGCCCGCCAAAACCGTGTCTGCTCTTGTTAATCGATGGTATGAATATGTGTAAAAGCAGAACGCCTCCCATGCCCGCAGGCATGAGAGGCGAAATAGACTTCGCGGTTCCACTCTCGTTTATCACTCGGTTGCGGCGCATAACGCAGGCCACGCGGAGGGCTTCCACATCCCTCACGCTCCCGGACGCACTTTCCGCGCCGCTGTGCGGGACGGCTTTCAGCCGGTGACCGTCCCTCTCTTGGCAAAGCTGTGGCGCGTACTCTTTCCGTTCATCGCGCTATTCGGTTGCGTCTTATACTACCAGCATTTCCCCGCCGTGTCAAGTGCTCTGTTTCCGCGGCGGGTACGCCTCCCGCCGGTCTGTCAGCCCCAGCAAGTAGTCAACGCTGACATTGTAATACCGTGCTATCCGTATCAGCACATCCGTCGGTATGTCCCTTTTTCCCGATTCGTAATAAGAATAGCAGACCTGCGTGCACTGTAAATACTCCGCCATGTCCTGCTGCCGCAGATCCGCATCCTCCCGGAGATCGCGTATTCGTTGATACATTCTGCACCTCACCGCTTGAGATACAAAAAGTATAGACAAAACATTTTGTTTTATTGACAAATATAACGAATTGTTATACAATGTACAAAAACAAAGGGAGGTCTTATTGTGGACAAACAAACCCGCCCCGGTGAGAGTTCCGCTATTGCCAGTTTGGTTTTAGGGATTATCTCTTGTCTTTTAATTTTTGTCTATTTGTTCACCGCTCGATTGTTTATCGGTGCAGTCGCGGTTGTCGCGGGCTTTATCGGTATAGCGGCAGGCAATTCCGCCAAACACAGCGGTTATTTCGGAGGTCTGCGTATCGCCGGAACAATCGTATCTTGGGTCGGTGCTGTACTCGGTGCAGTGCTTTGCTGCAAGCCACTATTCGTTTCCATGCTTTAAGTCTTGCAACAAAAAAGAACGGCGCAAGCCGTTCTTTTTTGTTCTCATTTGACCTCCTTGAACACATCCGCGTTCTTGGCGAAATACTCGATCCCGGAGTACACGGTGGTCAAAAGGATGACCCCTTGGCACACATAGTTCAGCATCTGGGGGATACCGAACAAAATCAGGCAGATGCACACCATGGTGCTGGCGGTCTTGATCTTTCCCGACCACCCGGCGGCGATGACCCGCCCCTTCTCCACGGCGACCAGCCGCATACCGGACACGGCAAACTCCCGCAGCAGCACAACGGCAAGCACCCACGCGGCGAAGGTGCCCTCCTCCACGAACCAGCACAACGCCGCCATGACGAGGCACTTGTCCGCCAGCGGATCCATGAACTTCCCGAAATCGGAGATCTGGTTATAGTGCCGCGCGATATACCCGTCCAGCAGGTCGGTGAGACACGCCACCACATAGATACCCAACGCCACGTACCGGCTGCCGGGGAACCCCCAGTACAGCACCGCCAGAAATGCCGGGATCATCAGCACCCGCAGGATCGTCAACTTGTTCGCCGTAGTCATATATGTATCCGCCTTTCGTTTTCGTCTCTACACTGCGGCGCACCCGCCGCAGGGGAATGTTTCTCTCTTACTCCGCCAGCTCGCCGGTCAGCTCGCCGTCCATAGTGCCGGTGATCCGCACCGGCACGAACTCTCCCGCCTCCACCTCGTGGTCGGCGGTGAAATAGATACGCCCGTCAATGTCGGGGCTTTCGGCGTAGCTGCGCCCCACGAACTGCATGGCCTCCTGATCGAACCCGTCGCACAGCACCTCTGCCACCGTCCCCATGCGGCTGTCGTTGTAATCGTCCATAATGCGGGACTGCACGTCCACCACCAGCTCTCCCCGGCGTTCCGCCTCAGCGGTGTCCACCCGGTTCAGCATCCGCGCCGCCGGCGTTCCCTCCTCCGGGGAGTAGGGGAACACACCCGCCCGCTCGATACGCACTTCCTGCAAAAACTCGCACAGCTCCTCGAACGCCGCCTCGTCCTCAAAGGGCAGCCCGGTAATAAGGCTGGTACGCAGCACCAGGCCGGGGATCCGCTCCCGCAGCGTCCGGAACAGAGCCAGCAGCTCCGCCTTGTCGCCCCGGCGGTTCATGGCCTTGAGCACCCTGTCGTTGCAGTGCTGAATGGGGATGTCCAGATAGGGCAGCACCTTCTCCTCCCCGGCGATGGTGTCGATCAGCTCGTCGGTGAACTCGTCGGGGTACAGATAGTGCAGCCGTATCCAGTGGAAATCCAGCCTGCACAGCTCCCGCAGCAGCGCGGCAAGCCGCCGCTCTCCGTACAGGTCGATACCGTAGCGGGTGATGTCCTGAGCGATGACGATACACTCCTTCACCCCGGCGTCCGCCAGCTTTTTCGCCTCCGCCAGCACGTCCTCCATGCGGCGGCTGCGGTATCTGCCCCGCAGGGACGGTATCACGCAGTAGGCGCACCGGTTGTCGCAGCCCTCGGCGATACGCAGATAGGCGTAGTGCTTCGGCGTGGTCAGCACCCGGTCAAATTCGTCGATCATCCCGTGGATGTCCGCGAACCGACGGGGCGTGCCGCCGCTCATCATCTCCGCCAGAGCCGGCACGATCTCGCCGTAGCTGCCGGTGCCCATAATGCCGTCCACCTCCGGCAGCTCGTCCAGTATCTCCTGCTGGTACCGCTGGGTCAGACAGCCCGTCACTAAGATCTTGCCCACCTGCCCCTCGGCCTTCAGCTCCGCCACGGACAGGATGGTGTCGATCGCCTCCTCCTTGGCACTGTCGATAAATCCGCAGGTGTTGATGACCACCGCGTCCGCCCCGGCAGGCTCTTCCTGCAGGGTGTGTCCCGCCTGACGGCACAACGCCATCATCTGCTCGGTGTTCACCAGATTCTTGGCACAGCCAAGGGAAATAAATGCAACCTTCACGTCGTATACCTCACGTCTCGTCTATCTCCTGCCCCCACTCGTTGAGTACAGGGCGTATGTCATTCCACGAAAACCCCCGCCGCTGGAGGGCTGCCGCCAGCCGGCGGCTTTCGTCCGCCGTCATGTCCCGCCCCCGCAGCTTGGCGCGGAGAAATTTTCGTATGGCGTCCTCCGGTGCCGGCAGCTGGGCAAGCGCACCGTCCCACAGCTCCTTCGGCACGCCCCGGTGCTGCAGCTCCTGCCGCACCCGCCCCGCGCCGTAGCCCATGGCTCCGTAGTGCCGCGCGATGACCCCGGCGTAGCCCTCGTCATCTACCGCGCCCAGCGATTCCAGCCAGTCCGCCATCTCCGCTGCCTGTGCCTCGTCGGCTCCCTTTTTGGTCAGCCGCCGCTGCACCTCTTTCTTGGACAGCATCCGCCCGGACGCCATCCGCGCCGCCGTCTGCTTCAGCTCGGACTGACGCGCCGCCGCCTGTAATTCTACCACAAGCTCCGGCGGTACGTCCATCCCCTTATATAAGCCAAAGCGCAGAAGCTCCGCGCCGGTGATCCGGAGGAGGTCGCCCCCCTCCAGAAACACCAGCACACGCTCCTGCTTATGCTTTGATTTTTGAATGCGCTCGATCCGCATTAGTCTTCGTCGTCAAAGTCGTCGGCAGACACGTCCACCGCGCGACCCGCCGCCTTGGCGGCGGTGCGGGACTGGCTGCCCATCAGCTTGTGGAAATTCTCGCGCACAGCCTTCTCCAGCTTGTCCGCCTCCTCCGGGTGATCCCGGAAATATTGCTTGGCGGCGTCGCGTCCCTGCCCCAGCCGCACATCGCCCATATTGAACCAAGAGCCGCTTTTTTGGATGAGGTCAAGCTTCACTGCAAGATCCAGCAAATCGCCCAATTTGCTGATCCCCTCGCCGTACATGATGTCAAACTCCGCCTCACGGAACGGGGGTGCCACTTTGTTCTTCACCACCTTGGCGCGGGTGCGGTTGCCGATGACCTCGCCGCCCGCTTTCAATGTTTCAATTCGACGAACATCAATGCGGACAGAGGCGTAAAACTTCAGGGCGCGGCCGCCGGTGGTGACCTCCGGATTGCCGTACATGACGCCGACCTTTTCACGGAGCTGGTTGATGAAAATGACGATGGAATTCGTCTTGTTGATGATGCCGGTGAGCTTGCGGAGAGCCTGGCTCATCAGCCGGGCGTGCAGACCCACAAAGCTGTCGCCCATCTCACCCTCGATCTCGGCGCGGGGCACCAGAGCCGCCACGGAGTCCACCACCACAACGTCGATGGCACCGCTGCGTACCAACGCTTCGGTGATCTCCAACGCCTGCTCGCCGGTGTCCGGCTGGGAGATGAGCATATCCTCCACATTGACGCCCAAAGCCTTGGCATACGTGGGATCCAGCGCGTGCTCCGCGTCCACAAACGCCACCTCGCCGCCCATCTTCTGCGCCTCCGCCAAAACGTGGAGAGCCAAGGTGGTTTTACCGGAGGACTCGGGCCCGTAGATCTCCACGATGCGCCCCCGGGGCAGGCCGCCGATGCCCAGTGCCAGATCCAGCGACAGAGAACCGGAGGGGATCGCCTCCACGTTCATGGTGCTCTCTGCGCCGTAGCGCATGATGGAGCCTTTTCCGTACATTTTTTCGATCTGCTGCATCGCCGTTTCCAACGCTTTTTTCTTGTCGGATACCACCGGTGCGGGGGTCATGGGTTCCTTCTTCGCTGCCATATTTCCGTCCTCCTCATTGTTATATACAGGGGTAATGTCCTATTGAAATCATACTTGTACAAGTGGTTGATGTTCAAGTTGTACGCTCACATCTTTCGTCGTTTTGCACAAACGGGGTGGTTCTCCTCACAATTCCGTGCAGAGGACACCCTCCACCACACGCGGGATACCGTTCAGATCGGGGGTGATCTCCAGATCGCCGAAGCCCTCGCCGCGCATGATACGCAGCACCGCGTCCGCCTGACCGACGCCCACCTCGAACAGCAGCTTACCGCCCACACAGAGAGCTCCGCGCCACTGCTTCGCGATGGCGCGGTAGAAATCCAGTCCGTCCGCGCCGCCCTTCAGTGCCATGTGCGGCTCGTAGTCGCGGACAGAGGTATCCAGCCCGGCGATGTCGCCGTCGGGGATATAGGGCGGGTTGGAGACGATGCAGTCGAACTCCCCCAGATGCGCCGGGGGCTTCTCCCTGGCGTCCAGCTGGAGGGACACCACGCGGCCGGTGAGGTCGCTGCGGCGGATGTTCTGGCGGCAGATACGCAGCGCGCCCTCGTCCAGCTCCCCCAGCACCGCGTGGGCGGCGGGGGTGTGCTTCGCCACGGCAAGCCCGATGCAGCCGGAGCCGGCGCAGAGGTCGAGAACGCGGGGCGCGTCCAGCGTTTTGAGATAGAGCAGCGTCCGCTCCACCAGCACCTCCGTATCCGGGCGGGGAATGAGCACGCTCTCGGAGATGTCCAGCGGCAGACCGTAGAACTCCCACTCGCCGATGAGGTACGCCACCGGCTCGCCGTCCAGATGACGCTGCGCCAGACGGCGCACCTGCTGCTCCACCGTGTCGGGCACGTAGAGCCGCCCGTCGCGGCTCAGCTCCTCGCGGCTTTTGCCGGAGGCGCAGCAGACCAGCTCCCGCGATTCCAGCGTGGGGTCGGGGAGACCGGCGCGGAGGAACTGCTGGCGGACATCTAAATACAAATTGTTATAAGTGATCGCCATAATACGCACCGTTGTTACTTTCTTTGAGGTTTTTCGCGCCTGCACTATTACCACTCGTCGGTGCCGTGCTCCTCAGGAATGACGAGCTTCATCGCCTCGATGGCGACCTCGATCATGGAGTCGTCCGGTTCGTGGGTGGTGAAGTTTTGCAGCCACATACCGGGGGCGGAGAGGACGCGGGTGAGTGCGTTGTCGTGCGCGCCCACCAGACGGTTGAACTCATAGGTAATGCCCACCACGGGGATCAGCAGCAGCAGCTTGATGCCCACGCGCACCCAGACGCTCTGCCAGTTGATATAGGGGAACACAAGGCTGGAGACGATGACGGAGACGATGAGCACCACAAACAGGAAGCTGGTGCCGCAGCGGGGGTGGTGGCGGGGCTGGATGCGGACGTTTTCCACCGTCAGGGGCAGTCCCGCCTCGTAGCAGAAGATGGTTTTATGCTCCGCGCCGTGGTAGCAGAACACGCGGTAGACGTCCTTCTGCTTGGAGCAGAGGATCATATACAGCAGGAGGATGAGAATTTTCACCACACCCTCGATCAGATTGTGGACGGTGGGGCTGGTGGCGTGGAACAGTCCCGCCAGAAACGTGGGCAGCAGCATGAACAGCATCAGCATCAATCCGAGACTGAGGATAACGGAGAATGCCACCAGCAGCGTTTGCAGCTTTTCGGCGGAGACGTGGTCGGTGAGCCACTGCTCCACCTTGCCGGGCTTCGTGCTCTCGTCCTCCGGGAAGTAGTCGGCGGAGAACATCAACGCCTTGACGCCGGTGATCATGGAGCCGATGAACGTGACTGCGCCCCGCAGGACAGGGACGCCCAGAATGGGATAGTTCGCCTTGATGAATTTGCGCTCCGTGACCTTGGTGACCAGACCCTCCGGAGAGCGGACGACGATAGCGTCCTTTTGGGGGCCGCGCATGAGGATGCCCTCGATCAACGCCTGGCCGCCGATGCTGGTGCGGAAGGTGGTTTGTTTCTTTTCCATAGACGTGGTAGATTCCTTTCTGTGGCAAGCATAGCACAGCTTGCGGAAAAATGCAACACTTGTTCGAGTTGTTTTTGAATTTTTTGGGGTGCCGCGCCGGCGGCTTTATTCCAATTCCCCGTCGGTTTGCTTTTTCAGCGGGAGGTATACGGTGACGACGGCACCGCCGCCCTCGGCGTTGGCGACATCCAGTCTGCCGCCGTGACGTTGGATGATCTCGTCACAGACCGCAAGTCCGATGCCGCTGCCCCGCGCCTTGGAGGAGCCTTTATAGAATTTCTTCTTCACATAGGGCAGCTCTGCCTCCGGGATGCCGGGGCCGAAGTCGCGGATGGTGATGACGTATTCCCCGTCGCGCTGGGTCAGGTGGACGGCGATGCGCCTGCCGCTGCCGCCGTGCTTGGCGGCGTTGTCCAGCAGGTTGCAGAACACCTGCTTGAGCCGCTCCGGGTCGCCGGAGATCAGCTCCTCGTACTCGGCGCGGTCCGCGGAGTATTCCAGCGTGATGCCGTCCTGACGGAACAGCTCGCGGTAGCTGTAAATGGCGTCCTCCAGCTCCGCTTGGAGGTCGGTGTCCTCCACTTGCAGGGTGAAGCGACCGTCCTCCAGACGGGAGAATTGCAGCAGCTCCTCCACCATATTGGTCAGGCGGCGGGATTCCTTCACCATGATCTGCACGCCCCGCTTCAGCTGCTGAACGTCGCCGGAGTCGTCCGCCAGCAGCGTCTCGCCCCAGCCGTTGATTGCCGTCAGAGGGGTGCGGAGCTCGTGGGAGACGGAGGAGATGAACTCGGATTTCATACGCTCACTCTCGCCGATCTTGCGGGACATATCGTTGATGTTGGACACCAGCTCCCCCATCTCGTCGGAGTATTTGTTGGGGATCTGGACGCCGTAGCTGCCGCCGGAGATGCGCTTTGCCGCCTCGGACACGGCGGAGACGGGCGCCACCACGTTGTTAATGAATATCATGCTGGAAAGGACGATCAGTCCCACCACCGCCAGCATGACGCCCGCCACCAGCATGACCGTCAGCATGACCTGACGGTCGATATTGCCGAGGGCGGTGACGTAGCGCATGACGCCCACCACCTGCCCGTTGAATTTCAGCAGGCTGGACACCGCCAGAATGTGCTCGCCGGTGACGCTGTCGCGCCCCACGTAGTCCTGCACCACGCCGCTCTCCACCGCCGCCAGAATCTCCGGCGTGCCGGGGTAGGTGCCGGCGGTGACGCCGCGGGTGGTGACCTCCACCCTGCCGGCACTGTTGAGGAATTGCAGCTCGATGCGGTCGCTGTCGTCAAAGGCGGCGGCGTAGACGGTGGCACTGCGGTAGTATTCCCGGTAGCTGGTCATCACGTAGGTGTTGAAGTAGTCCGCGCCGGCGGCGGCCTGCGCCCGGAGCGTGGAGCGGGCAGTGTTGTAGTAGTTGCTGGCGAAGCCCACGGAGATGAGCACGCCCACCAGCAGCAGTATGACCAGCACGGGACCCATGCTGCCGGTGAGCCACCGGCGGCGCAGTCCCTGCACCTTGCGTTTTTTTGCCGCCATGGGGTCATCTCCTTTCGTAAAATGGGGTGAGGGGCTGCGTTACAGACCCCACTTGTAGCCGAAGCCCCAGATGGTGGTGATGTAGGTGGGGTTGGTGGCGTTATCCTCGATCTTCAGGCGGAGACGGCGGATGTTCACGTCCACGATCTTCAGCTCGCCGAAGTAGTCGTGTCCCCAGACCTTGTCCAGAATCTCCTCGCGGGAAAGCGCCTTGCCGGGGTTCTCCATGAACATCTTGATGATGGCGTACTCCACCTGCGTGAGCTTGATGCGCTGGCCGTTCTTCTCCAGCGTGCGGTTGCGGGTGTTCAGCAGGAAGGGCGGCTGGTCGATCTCCCCCGCCTCCACGGCTCCGCCGCCGGAGCGGCGCATGAGGGCGTCCACCCGGGCGGTCAGCTCGGCGGGAGAAAAGGGCTTGGTGACGTAGTCGTCGGCTCCGGTCATCAGACCCGTGACCTTGTCCATCTCCTGGGAGCGGGCGGTGAGCATGATGATGCCGATGGTGGCGTTGGTGGCGCGGATACGGCGGCAGACCTCGAAGCCGTCGATGCCGGGGAGCATGATGTCCAGCAGAGCTACGCGGACATCGCTGTGCAGAGACAGCTTCTCCAACGCCTCCTCGCCGCTCTCCGCCTCCACCACCTCGTAACCGGCGCGGCGGAGATTGATGACGATAAAGCTGCGGATGCTGGATTCGTCCTCCAGTACCAGAACCTTTTTCATGTGTTACCCTCCTTGTCAGTTGCTCCAAGAGCCTACGATCAGGTTGAAGCTGTTGCGGAACATGTCCTCTTTCATGCCGTAATAGCCGGCGGCATCGTACAGCTCTCCGGCGTAGACCACGGCGGTCAGGCGGCGCAGCACCATGCGCTTGCCGATGCTGCCGCGGTTGTCGCGGTTTTCACCGATGATGGTGTAGAGGCTGAGCACCGGGTCACTGTTGATATACAGATTGAACTGGTTTTCGTTGGTGATGCCGGTGACGGAGGCGTTGAGGTTCCACTCCCACCAGCTTTCGGGGATGGTGAAGTACCAGCCGCAGGAGATGCTGTGGTACGTTTCCGCCGCCACAGCCAGCTTTCCGCTGTCGTCACAGCGGAGCCAGCGGACAAAGCCGTCGGTCTGCTCCGCCGACCACGACTCCTCCGGGGCGGGTATCTCGATATAGCCGTCGCCGTCGATGTCCTGGGGGGACAGTTGGCGGTACGGGAACACGGCGTTGGAGACGCCGGTGCTGCTGCCGGACAGGGCGAGGTTCACCAGCCCCACGTCCTTCTGGAACACGAGAATATCCGTGGCGGCGACACCCTGCTCGTCCACGCCGGTGATAAAGAGCGCGGGCGTGTTGGCGTTGATGCGTCCGCTGATAAGGCTGCCCCGGTTCAGAGACGCCATGGAGCTGGACAGCACGCAGCGGTACGCCACGCCCATCTGCTGCTCCTGCCAGCCGTAGAACTCCGCCACGGGCTGGCTGTTGCCGTCGGTGCGGAGCACCAGCAGGCTGGGGATGCCGTCGTTGTTGAGATCCTGCATGGTGAAGCGGGTATAGCCGCTGGACATCAGCACCACCGGCTCGCGGGAAATGGTGTAGACCGCCACGGTCTGCACCTCGGCACTGATGCGCCAGCCCACGATCAGCTCGCGGCGGCCGTCGCCGTTGAGATCCTGATAGTAGACGCTGTCCACGGCGGTACCGCTGCTCTCGATGGTGCAATAGCGGGTGTAGGTATCGTCCTCCAGACGGAAAATGAATATCTTCAACGGCTTTTCGTCGTTGTTCATGCGGAAGAACGCCAGTGCCTCCTGCCGCCCGTCGCCGTCCAGATCCGCCATCTGCACCGACTGGATATTGCGTCCGCCGGTGGGGGAGGCGTATTCGTAGCCCTGGGCGATCAGAGTCTCCAGCTCCTTGGTCAGCCCCGTGTATTCCTCCGCCATACGGGGCAGCTGGAACAGCTCCTCCACCGAGGAATCGGAAAAGGAGCAGCCGGTGAGCAGGCAGGCAAGCAGTGCCGCCAGCGCGGCAAGGACAATATATTTCTTTGCAGCACCCATGGCGGCACCTCCCTACGGGTATAGTCTCACCTCGCTATCATACCACATCCTGCGGCGTTTTGGTAGTGGCTTTTTTGTAAACAAAGAGAAAACGGGACGCCCCGCTCGGCAGAGGCGGCGCGCTCCATGGCGGCGTTCCCTGCTGAACGGGGCGTCTTTTCAGTTGGTGCCGGTGACCGGACTCGAACCGGTACGCTGTCGCCAGCGGTGGATTTTGAGTCCACTACGTCTACCAATTCCATCACACCGGCGGGTGTTACCAGTGCATTATACCGTATGGCGGCGGCGATTGCAAGATAAATTTACGGGTCAGCCGCCAAAAACGGAGACGCCCAGCTGGCTGAGTGCGCCCATGATGACGCCCGCCAGCAGTACGCCGCCCATACACGCCATGACGCTGCGCTTGAAGTCCATGTCCAGCAGGCTTGCCGCCAGCGTTCCCGTCCACGCGCCGGTGCCGGGGAGCGGGATGCCCACGAAGAGGAGCAACGCCCAGTAAAGCCCTCTGCCCGCCTTGGCCTGGAGCTTGCGCCCCGCCCTCTCCCCTTTTTCCAGACAGAAGGTGAAGAAGGTGCCGATAAGGGGCTTGTCCCTGCCCCAGAGGAGGATGCGACGGGCGAAGAAATAAATGAGGGGCACCGGGAGCATATTACCCACGATGGCGATGATATACGTCTGCCAGAGGGGCAGACCGAACACCGCGCCGTAGGGAATGGCTCCGCGCAGCTCGATCAGGGGCACCATGGAGACGAGGAAAACGATGATACAGTGTTTGAACATGGGAAAACTCCGATCTTTAGGTTGGGGGTGCTGCCGCGCCTGCGGGCGCGGGGACGGGGGTTCCGCGCCTGCGGCGCGGGGTTGCGGATTCCCACGCCAGCCTGCGGGCTGGTTCGCAATGACAGGGGTGGAGGATTCCGCGCCTGCGGGCGCGGGGACGAGGGACGCGGATTGCCGCACCAGTCTGCGGACTGGTTCGCAATGACAGGGGTGGAGGGTTCCGCGCCTGCGGGCGCGGGGACGGGGGACGCGGATTCCCGCGCCAGCCTGCGGGCTGGCTCGGAATGACGGGGGTATAAAGCAGCACAAGGTACGGTGGACGGGGGCTCTTTCTTTATCGAGGGAATTATACCCCGTTTGGGGGCGTTTGACAAGAAGTACAAGGATGGTTTCAGAAAAAGGGGAAAATTCTATCGGGTTTTTTACGGTTTCTGTCGACAAACCACCTGTGTACCTGTTATACTGAGGGAAGCATTGATTATCATGGGAGGAAATGGGCTATGGGCATTGCAGACGTTATATCCCTGCTGGGAGGTATCGCGCTGTTTCTGTTCGGTATGTCCCTCATGGGAGAAGGATTGAAGAAGGTCGCCGGCAGCCGGCTGGAGCTGGTGCTCTACAAGCTCAGCAGCACGCCGCTGCGGGGTGTGCTGCTGGGGACGGGCGTGACCGCCGTGATCCAGTCCTCCTCCGCTACATCGGTGATGGTGGTGGGCTTCGTCAACTCCGGCATGATGAAGGTGAGACAGGCCATCGGCGTGATCATGGGTGCCATCGTGGGCACCAGCGTGACCGGGTGGATCCTGTGCCTGTCCTCGCTGGAGGGCGGCAGCGGCGTGGTGCAGCTGCTGAGCACGGAGGTGCTGACCGGCATCGTGGCGGTGATCGGCATTATTCTGCGGATGTTCAACGGAAAGACCACCAACCGGCACGTGGGCGAGATCCTGCTGGGGTTCGCGGTGCTGATGTACGGTATGTCCGCCATGTCCGGGGCGGTGTCGCCCCTGCGGGAGAGCGAGTCGTTCATCCGGATACTGACCAGCTTCTCCAATCCCCTGCTGGGTATTCTGGTGGGCGTGGTGTTCACCAGCGTATTGCAGAGTGCCTCCGCCGCCGTGGGTATCTTGCAGGCGTTGGCGGTGACGGGAGCCATCACCTTCGAGATCGCGCTGCCCATTGTGATGGGTATTGCCGTGGGTGCGGCGGTGCCGGTGCTGCTGTCGGCTCTCGGCGCGAACCTGCACGGCAAGCGGACGGCGTTCATCTATCTGCTGATCGACGTGCTGGGTGCGCTGATCTGGTCGCTGGTTTTTTACGGCGCAAACGCCGTTCTGCACTTTACGTTTTTGGGAACGGTGATGACCAGCGTGTCCATCGCGCTGATGAACACGCTGTTCCGGCTTGCCACGGTGGTCGTGCTGCTGCCGTGCATCGGGATCATGGAGCGGCTGATGGAGTTCCTGTTCCCGGACGACGGCTCCCATCCGGAGGTGGAGGACATGGACCGGCTGGAGGAGCGGTTTTTGCTGCACCCGGCGTTGTCCATTGAGCAGAGCCGGCTGGTGACCAACTCCATGGCGGAGCGCGCTGAGGAGAATCTGCTCATGGCGATGGATCTGCGGAGCCGGTTCTCGGAGAAGGGGTTCCGGCAGGTGGCAGAGACGGAGAGCATCGTTGACCGGTACGAGGACAAGCTGGGCACGTATCTCATGAAGATCACCAGCAAGTCGCTGTCCCAGACGCAGAGCGAGGAGGTCAGCAAGTTCCTGCACACCATCTCCGACTTTGAGCGGATCTCCGACCACGCGCTGAATATCTCGGAGGCGGCGAAGGAGATCCATGACAAGGAGTTGCAGTTTTCGCCGGAGGCGTGCCATGAGCTGGACGTGATGGAGCGCGCCGTGCGGGAGATCCTGTCCACCGCCGTGGGCGCCTTCGTGAACAACGACCCGCAGCTGGCGGCGAGAGTGGAGCCGCTGGAGGAGATCATCGACGGGCTGTGCGACCAGATGAAGTCCCACCACGTGGTGCGGTTGCAGTCCGGGTTCTGCACGCTGAATCAGGGGTTTGTGTTCAACGACCTGCTGACCAACTATGAGCGCGTTGCCGACCACTGCTCCAACATCGCCGTCGCCATTATCGAGCTGGAGTCCGATTCCTTCGACACCCACGAGTATCTCAGCAGCGTGCGGGCGTTGAAAACCAACTCCTTCGACAAATACTACGAGGAGTACAAGCAGGAGTATCATCTGTAATAGAGAGCATAAAAAAGAAAGCCCGGAGGCTATGTTTTCGTAAGTACACATTGTGGCACAAGGGCGGCTGATGCAGAAGCCGGCGCAGGAAATTCCTGCGCCGGCTTTCTATTGAGTTCGAGACCTTGCGTTACTTTATCTTTTGCTTTAAAATCGTAATCTCCCGCTGAGCAGCCGTTTTATGAACTCTTTCATGCCCAATCGATCCAGCACACGAATCAGAATTCTTCGTAGCGCGGACACACCGAGGCGCATCCCGCTTAATACCCGATACATAATCCACAGTGGCGATACCACGGAAAGGCAATAATGTTGATACAACGCCTTCCACTGCCAGTGGGAAAGCAGCGTAAATCTCTCCTTATATCGGTTTGGATCGTATTTTACAAATTCGATGTCCAGCTGCTTTTGATAGTCCAGCACAACGAAGCACTCCGCAAATGCCCGCTCTGTCTGTGCGATCAGATCGGCGCAGCAGTCGTAGTAGCACATACAGCTCACAGGCTCTTTTTGCCGCAGGTAGCCCAAGAAAATATATTGTTCCGGCGTAAATCGGCTAATATAATTGGTAAAAATTGCAGACGCTTTCTCGCGAGTGCGGAACCACTCCGCATCCTCCCGTGCCATTAGCGGCGTATTTTCGTAGTACTCACGAACATCCTCCGCTCTTCCAAACAGGATCCAATCCGACGGGTGAAAGCAGAGATCACTCACTCTCGGGTTTCTGGTAAAATCGTTACAAACCAGTAGACGATTACGAAAATAATTTGACGGGATGCCGTCAAATATGCCAAAATAGCGCAAAAAATCAGCATTACGGAACAAAATATCTGTCCGCGTTTTTAGGATAAATGGGCGTGAGGCCTCCGCTATTCCGGCTTTTGTAGAGACCAGTTGCCGATTGACATTATTGAGAACACCTGCTACCTCATCGCATACTGTTGCTCCCGGATCCGGGGAAAAAACAATTTTGTCAGCAAGGAGCCCCGTTACATCACTGTTTTCCCATGTGGAGAGAATAAGTTCAGCATTTGGGAATTGTTTGCGGAGCACCTCCATACATCGTGCAGTCAGCAGATTATTTACGCCTCCCTGCACCACCAACGAGAGTCCCTCAAAGCTATGTATCATATTGCAAACTACGCTCCATCCGTGGTTTAGTCTATGCGCCCCACACCGTCTTAAAGCGCATCTGAACGCCTTAAGCCCTTTTTTGACGCTCCGATGTCTGTTGGAGTTGATCAAGTCTGCACAACAGGTCGCTGTATTGTTCCCTTGTAACCTTTTCATGGTTTTCCTGCTGCTCTCGAACACCGCACGCAACACGATAACCCGGAAGCACCGCCCGCATAACAGCTTTAATCCCCCCGTAAATCCCGCGTAGGCATCTCTTTACAAAGCCCATCCGCTTACATGAATTTCCTTCCTCCTGCGGCATTTGCTCGGAATCTGTGTAGCTGTCCCTTAGATACCGCAAGCATTTTTCGTTTGTCGGATCAACATTGTAGAGGTACTCCTCTACTATCCGGCTTAGAGAGTAGAATCTCAAATCATCCGGATTGAGATCTCTAAACTTAGACTGCAGTCCCAGTTGCAAGTAATTCCCGACAATCACATTTGAAGCGAATAATTTCTCGGATTCAAACACAAAACGTTCAGAAGATGTATCCATATAATATTCCGGAATTTGTACCTGTAACCCAGCCTTTCGAATTACGTTCAGGAAAAAATATTGCTCTGCAGTGTACCTGTGATTGAATCCTTCGGGGTTGTAGTACTTAGAACGGGGGTGGCTCTTAAAATAGTTAAGCGATGCGAATGATTCTTGATGTCCGTCCCACAGTTTCAGCAAATCTTCAGTCAGCCCAAATTGGAAGCAATCCGAAAGCTGATATACATAGCCGCCATTGTCATTGCGCGGGTCTCGAGTATAGTAGTTACTTGTAAGCACACGGTTTCGAAAAATTTGGTAGCCCACGTCATATCGGTTCAGGATCTGACACCACTCCTGATAGAAAGGCAGGAGGTTGTCGTTGGTCAAATAGAAGTCCGATCTCAAGCGCACTGCATACGTGGTGTGCACCCGCCTTACATCAGCCTGCACGTGCCGCTGGTCAACGGCACAGAGCACCTCATCGGCAAGGAGCTATTCGACGAGATCCCCGACCATCTGGTATTCATCAACTCCGCCCGCGGCGGCGTCGTGGTGGAGCAGGAGATGATCGACGCCATTGACAGCGGCAAGATCTCCTACGCCTATCTGGATGTGCTCACCGACGAGTATAGTAGGTGTCAGTATTCATCCTCGACCTCCTTCGCGGGCTGCAAAAGCCGCCCTTTATAGGTTTGATATTCTTGCTTTAATTCTTCCGGTGCATCGTCCCATTCCGCCAGCAGCCGCTCCATACCGAGGCAGAGCAGACGCTCGTGGTACTCGGTGGGTGGAATATCCGTCAGCTCCATGCGGCTGAGGTGCTGGTTGCTGATGTTCATGCGTCCGGCAAGAGCGTTCAGTGTGATCTTATATTTGATGCGCAGAACGCGCAGACGGGTGGGAACGTACATTATCCGGCCTCCCTGTATTCGATGTAGGGGATGCGGCACCAGCCCTGCCAGCCGCGTCCGGCGACCTCCGTCCGTACTACGCCATACTTGGTGCCCATGGCCTCCACCGCGTAGCCGTTACCTATGTAGACGCCGATATGCCCCTGCTTCCATAGGGCGATGCCCACAAGCTCCGGCATGGTGTCCATCGTTCCCGCCATACCGGACTTCTGGGCGTTGGCATACATCTGGTCAGCACCCACATCGGGCATTCCGTTTGTGCCGTAGTTGATGGAGCCGCTGGCGGTGTCAAGCCACCCATAGCCTTTGATGAGCCCGATACAGTCCGCCGTGCGGCGGCCCAGCCAGTTAGCGCGGATGAAGTCCTCATACTTACCGACACCCTCCGGATATTGCTGGAGCTTATAGTTGAACAGGGCTTCCGTCAGGACATTTCCATAGGTGCCCCAGCAATAGCCCCAGTTGTTTTCCCACGCCTGCATGGCGTAGGCGGCAAGGTCTACGTTATTCTTGGTGGAGGGGCTGACAAAGCCGGACGTGTCAATGGTATTGCCGTAGCTGCCGCCATGCTCATAGTCTCCGGTATAGCCGGTGTCGCCGCTGTAATTGGGGCGGTATGGCGCGTAGTATTCCGCGTATTCCTCCAGCGCATTGCTCTCGGTCAACACCTCATACAGCGCACCCGCCCATGTGCGGGCATCTTCCTCAAAGGAGATCTGATCCATAAATGCCTCCGGGTCAAGGTGGTCAATTTTGATGACCAGCGTTCGCTTGAGCAGGCCGCCGGACTCGAAGATGTTCAGTGTCGGCTCATAGCGGAGCCGGGAGGTCGCCAGTGACAGCACGGCCTCCGTGGTCATTACCTCCAAGTCCTGCTGATAGGCCACAGAGCTGATAGCAATGAATCGACACAGGTCATCCTCATCAAAGTCGCTGTTGATCTCCACCCCGTCGATCTCTATGCCCTCCTCTTCATATTGCTGGATAAGGCTTGTCACGATGGCGTCGATCTGCGTAGCTTTATATGCTTTGCCGCGTTCAATGATGGTCAGTTCCTGCCGCCGCAGCAAATTGGTGGCTGTGGCGATAATAATGGCGCGGGCATCGTTGGCCACAACCACCTCAGCGGGAATTGTGTCATGCCCGGCCATGCGCCATGCGGCGGTGCGATTGTGTCCGGCCAGGATCTCATATTCATCGCTGTCGGGGATGCTCCTGACAATAATGCGCTCCAGCAAGCCCTGCTCAAGAAGTTGCTGGGAAAACGCCCGCAGTTTGTCCGGGGGATATGGGTGAAATCCAATATCGGTGGTGAAAAAGGGACGCAGTTTGTCTACTGGAAGCTCGCGAATCGTAGAAGCTGCCACGGGAAGAGGGTCGATAAGGCTTTCGTAGGCCCTGTTGCCGATCTCCATTTCCGAGACCTGCTGGGCAGCGCTCATGCGCTGCTTCAGCAGGTCCCTCATGCTGTTGCTCTTAGCCAAGCGACAACACCTCCCGCGCCAGACTGCGGTAGGACTCCGCAGCGGGGTTCTTCGGTGCGTAGTCCAGAATACTCATACCGGCGGCAGGGCATTCCGCCACCTTGATGGTCTGCTCAATGGGGCGTTCAAACACATGAAACGCCTCACCGTAGACTTCGCCGACTGTTGCCCGGACGCTCTGGCAGAGCTGTGGACGGGATTGATACATGGACAGCAGGATACCGGCGATTTTCAGCGAGGGATTGAAGTGGGCCTGCACTGTGCGTACCAGCTCCAGCACATCGGGAATGCCCTCGCTTGCGAGGTAGTGAGCTTGCACAGGAATGATGCAGTAATCTGCGGCAGTCAAAGCATTGACCGTCAGTAACTCGTGTTTCAACCCGCAGTCGATGATGATGTAGCGATAGGTGTCGCGCAAGGCGTCTGTGATATGCTTGAGCATTGCTTCGCAGCTGCGGCCGCTATCGCCGTAGGGCTGATACTGGGATAGCTGCATGATTTGCAGTCGGGCCGCAGCATCTGCCAGCCTGCGATTGGCGGGAATAATGTCCATGCCGGTATCGCTATGTAGGATAGCCTTTTGCAGATGCTGCGCAATGTCCTCCGGATAGTCGATGGCGGCCAGCAGCAGAGAGGCCAGTGTGTGCTTCATTTCACCAGCGGTATATCCCAGCGCCGCGGTCAGATTGCCCTGCGGGTCGTTGTCAATGAGCAGGACTTTCTGCCCTTCGGCGGTCAGCGCGGCACCAAGGTTCAAGGCCGTCGTCGTTTTTCCAACGCCACCCTTGGAATTTGTAATGGCAATAATCATCACTTTTCCTCCTGTATTTATTCCGATTTAAGGGGCGTATCACAAGGCGTTTTTTACGGTAATTTACCATAGTTTAACAAGTGCTCACAACGCTTTTTGCAAAATTTGTTGCAAACGAACATCTTTTCAGATGCGCTTAAAAACTGATAACACAACGATCAGAGACTCTTCTTGGCAAAATGCTTGACGTGCATGGGGTCACAGGTTCGAGTCCTGTACCGCGCACCATCGGAAAAACCTGCTTTCTTTTTGAAAGCAGGTTTTTTGATAAGTTCAGAAAAAGAGACGCTTTCGCGTCTCTTTTTTCTATGCGCCGGCGGGCAGAGGAACGCACCACAGGCGTGCAGAGGAGGCTTGTTTCAAGCCGCTGCATACAGTGTCAATATATCCGCGTTTTTTGTCACGCTATGCTGTCTGCCAGCTGCTCTAATATTCCCAGATCATAGGCAAGATCCAACACCACATACTTGGGGCGCATCTCCTTTGCCCAGAGGAAGCTGGTTCGCAGATCGTCGGGATTAATCCCAAGCGCCGCGGCAGTGGTAGGAGCACCCAGAACTTCCAGCGCATGTCTCAGAACCGGTTCATAACGTGTCACGTCCGCGATAACGCGCTTTATCTCCGCCTCACAGGCCTGGATCCGCTGAATGCGGCGCAGAATCTTCTCCTTATCGAAAATCTTGTCAGTCTGCTGTGCAAAGATCACAGGTGCGTGCTGACCACAAACAGCTTCTACCTGGCTGCGCCACGTCGTCTGATCCGGCATCCGCGCCGCGACCGCCTCCGCGTTGACTGTGCTGAAATCAAACTCTGCCAGTTTGGCATAGGTCTGCAGCATTATCAGCGTTCCCACCGCCACTTCAATGCCATGAAGATGCTGAGGGCTGCCGGACTGCATACCCCAGAAGTGCGTAATATGGTGCTCCGCTCCGGCTGCAGGGCGAGAGCTTCCGACCCAGTGCATCACAATACCGCTGAGCATCAGTCCGTCTGTCAGCGCCTGCACTGCATGCTCATCGTTCTGCGCCAATCCGGTGGAAATTGCCATACTCTCTTCCACCACGCGCATCAATTTGTCCACGGACTCCTGACAATAATATTCATCGTTGATCAGATGAGAGATCTTCCAATCGGCGCACGCTGTGATCTTTGCCGCCAGGTCACCCACACCGGCTGCCAGCAGCTTTTTGGGCGCGTGTTTCAGGTAATCTGTATCGGCATAGATCGCTTTGGGATAAATGGCCTCCAACGTCTGCTTGACACCATCCACAAACAGGAGGGAAACCTTGGCGCTGTATCCATCCATAGATGGCGCCGTCGGAATCGAGAGATACGGCACACTCAGCTTGGCACTGAGAAACCGCGTAATATCGTTCACCGCTCCGGTGCCGGCAGCCACGAAAAAGTCCACCGCGCTGTCGTACATCCGCAGAAATTCAAAAATATGTTTTTCATCCGGCATGACCGGCAGCGGATAGGCCAGCACCCGAACATCATCACAGGCGGTATGAAGCTGCGCGAGAATGGCATCGCCCATAATACCCATAATGGCCTCGTCCGTGATCAGCATGGCATTACGTCCCAACCCAAGCCGCTCCGGCGCGCTGGAAAGCTGCACCAGTGCGCCCGGCCCTATCACGATCTCGTCAATGGGGTTCGCATGCTCCCTGCCACAGCCGCAGAAGAAATGTTCTTTTCTGTACTCCAACATATGCCTCTCCTTACGCTTGTCCATAATAGGCGTTTGCACCATGCTTTCGTTGATAGTGCTTATCCTGCAAAAAGCAGGGTGCTTCCTGCACATCGGCATCCACCAGCTGGGACAAAATCGCCATATGGGCAACCTCCTCCAGCACCACGGCATGATACACCGCCGCATCGGCGTCTTTCCCCCAGGTGAATACCCCATGGTTTTTCACTACCACACCGGGAACGGCCAGTGGATCTTTGTCGGCAAAACTCTCGATGATCGGGCCGGCCGTATTCTTTTCATATGCATCTGCGACCTCGCGCTCATTCAGCTGACGGGTGCAGGGCACGTCGCCGTAAAAGTAATCAGCGTGCGTCGTTCCATAGCAGGGAATGGGGTGCCCCGCCTGAGCAAAGGCTGTGGCATAGCGGGAGTGGGTATGCACAATACCGCCGATATTTCTCCACGCCTTATACAGCTCCAGATGGGTGGGGGCGTCCGAGGAGGGGCGATAACGACCCTCCACCACATGTCCCTCAAGGTCGATCACTACCATGTGCTCTGCGCACATTTCCTCATAGGGTACGCCGCTGGCCTTAATGACTACCAGTCCGCTGTCTCTGTCAATGGCGGAGACGTTGCCCCATGTAAATTTGACTAAATCGTACTGCGGCAGTTCCAAGTTCGCCTTCAATACCGACAATTTCAACTCTTCTAACATGATTTCAACTCCCTTGCGTCATACTCCATAGAAGTTCGTGGGATTCTCGTTGACCAGTTGATGGATCAATGCCTCCGACGCGCCCGCCCGGCGCAGCAGGGGGATCACCACTGCGGGAATATGCTCCACCCCCGGAGAACCGCCCAACACCTTATAGTTGGATCTGCGGCCGATATCGGTAGCCAGGAAAATGCGGTCTGAATAACCTCTGCGGCACAGCTCCAGAATCACATCAATTTTGTGGCTCTCTTCCCCGTATTTGGGCTTACCTAATTGGTCAATGGACACATTGGCGCCAACATCCAGTACTTCTTGAAAGGATTCGGCACTGAGCTCCGCGCGCATGTCGATGTGTGAGATCAGCAGGCGGGAAAGATCCACCCCCAGCTCGCGAAGCAGCTTCAACTGCTCTGTGACCATCGTGCCGCGCTGCGTATGGGTCACCACCGGCAGTCCCGTCCGTCTGGCCACCTCCGCCACAATGGCCGCTGAACGATGTTCCGCAGGCGTAATGCGATCCAGAGAAGTCGACCATTTCAGAAACGAGGGCTTTGCGCCGGTCTTGGCTTCACCGTGCGCCCACTCGTCTACCATCTTTTCCACCCATTCGCTGTCAGAGTACCGTGACAAAACGCTTTCCAGTCCCTCGGAGCGGTAAAAGCCGATGCCGCCAAGGATGTGCACGCCGGTGTTCTGAGAAATGCGCTGCAGCACCGACCAGTCCGGTCCAAAATCATAGGGGCTGAATTCTACCAGCACACTGCCCCCCGCGTCTCGAAACCGGCAGGTCTCTTCACATGCCGCCGCCTCGTCCCGCAGGATCAAATCGGGATCCTCCTTCGCATGGTAAGGCTGTCCCCACAGATGAACATGGGCGTCCCAAACAAAAGCATCCTGACTTTCAACGGGCCCACGCATAGTATGTAGTACTTTTTTTACCATTCGCTTTCGTTCACTTCCCACCAATTGTAAACTTCAATCCCATATAATCCGGACAGTACAACCGGCCCACATGAAGCACTCGGCCATCCGCATAACGGTTTGCCATAAACGCCTTTAAGATCGGCGCGCCCTGGGCGATCTTCAAATAGCCCGCCACCGCCTGGGAAGCCGTTGCCGCCTGAATATCCAGATCCGCGGACACCGGCTTTTCCCCCAGAACTTCCGCTAAAAAGGCATACAGGGAGATCCGGCTGAAATCGGTATCCTTGACTTGCTCCCAGACGGATTTGTCAATATAGGATTCATCCAATACCAGTGGTTGTCCATCCAGAAAGCGCACACGTGTCAGCTTTACCGTCAGCGTCCGCTCGTCTAAATTCATCATTTTGCAAATGGACTTCGGCGGAAAGACCAGTGCGTTTTCCACTACGACCGAGACCAGTTCTCCATTTTCGCTGAATTCGTCAAAGAAGCCGGTGATCACGTTGGGATGGAAGGTTCTCTCCACCATTTTTTCCGCCACAAACGTACCGTAACCGCGACGGCGCAGCAACACCCGCTCACGCAGCATATCGTTCAGCGCCTGACGCACGGTCATCCGACTGACGTTGTAAGTGGCGGCCAACTCGATCTCGGATGGGATGCGGTCTCCCGGCTTCAGTTCGCGATTGTTGATCTTCTGTATAATGTCATCGCAAATTTGCTTGTACAGGGGGATGTCGCTTTCTCTACTAATAAAATTCATCGTTGTCCTCCATTCCAGTTCGTCAATCGCTGTATAATGCTCTTCGCTGTTCCCAGGAGGGCTGCATATCCCTCCGAATGGCGAAGTAGAGTTCGTATAAACGGTCATACTGCGCTTTCCGCTCCGGCCTTGGCATATAACTTTTGGAAAAACGCACCATATGAGAAATTGCCTCACGGTAGCCGGAATACATCTTGATCCCCACTGCCGCGGCGATGCCGCTCCCCAGCGCCGTCGCCTCTTGCTCCTCCTGCACCCGAATGGGCACCTGACAGATATCGGCCAGGATCTGGCACAAAATACCGCTTCTGCTGCCGCCGCCTGTTACAGCAATATCCAGCAGCTTTACAGGAACAGCCGCATAGCAATCCCGCATGGCAAAGCCGATTCCTTCATAAATGGCACGCAGCATATCCTGTCGAGTATTGTGCAGCCCCACGCCGGTAAACTGCGCTCTGGCGCCGATACTGAGAAAGGGTGCCGTTACGCCGCAGGAATTGATATACGGATGGTACATCACCCCATTGCTCCCCGGTGCCACCGAATCCACCAGCCGGTCAATATGGGAAAAGATCGCGCTTCCCAATCTCGCCTTTTCTTCTGCAAAAAAAGTGTCAATAAACCACTGGTAGTTGATGGCCGCGCCGCCGGTGTTATTCACCATGCGGAGCATCTGTCCTTCCACATACGCGCAGGTCATGCCTGCACCATATGGCTGCGGCTGGGGTCGGTCGATGATCAGACCGTTCAGAAAAGTCGTTCCCAATACCGACGAACCGTGCCCCGCAGAAAGAGCGCCCGTTCCCAACACGCCGCTGGGCATATCGCCCAGCCCGACGATCACGGGGATGCCGGCGTCCAATCCCATCTCCCGCGCCACCTCCGGCAGCAGACCGCCTGCAATTTTTTCCGGCTCTGCTACCGGCGGCAGAAGATGCTTGTAATCGGCCACATCAAAAAGCCGCAGTACCTCATCCGAGTATCCTCTGGCCCGCACATCCCCCGGCGAAAGCACCGCTTCCGTCACATCGGTGCCCAGCGTTCCGGTCAGCCTGAAGCGCAGGTAGTCCTTCATATTCAACAGGATCTTTGCTCTGTCCAGCAATGCCCTGTCATTTTTCTTCCACCAGCTCAGCAACGGGATCGGCCAGCCGGTTAGAATCTGCGAACCGGAAACGGCAAAGCTTTTTTCCAGCACGCCGCTGCGTTCCCAGTCCTCTACCAGCTTTTTCGTACGGGAATCATTCCAAAGGACAGCCGGGCCGATGGGGTCATTATGCGCATCCAGAAAGATCGTTCCGGACATATAGGCGGTAATCGCCACACCCACTACCCGCATTTCCGGCGAAAGTGCCCTTTCCACCAGCGTCCTGACTGCGTCCACCAGATGACAATAGGTCTCATCCAGATCTGCCTCCAACCAATCCGGCCGCGGCGACACAATGGTGCATTTTCGCCGCTCCATGCCGTGGGAGCGTCCCTCTTTGTCAAACAGGATGACTTTTAACTCAGATGTTCCGCGGTCTACACAAAGAATCAGGTCTTTCGACGCCATACCCCTGCCTCCTATGCCTTCTTCTTTTTCTTATGAATATCCGCATTGTTTACCACAATAAAGATCAGGACAATGATACCTTCGATCACCTGACGGACCGCCTCAGACATCTGCAGCACAGTCAGCAGGCTGACGGTGTTGCACAGGATAAACGCACCGATCATGGTTCGTACCACATTGCCCTTGCCGCCCAGCGGAGAGGTACCGCCCAGCAGCACAGCGGCAATACTGGGCAGCAAATAGCTGTCGCCGATCCGCACGGCCGCAGTACCAGTATACCCCACAAGCATAATTCCCGTCAAACCCGTAATTGCTGCCGCCAAAGTGTAAACTTTAATGGTAACGCCTGTATTGCTGATGCCGGACATCAATCCCACCAGCGGACTGGAGCCAAGGAAGAATATCTCGCGCCCCAGCTTCGTCTTGTACAGCAGCCACATTATCAGCGCACCGCACAACAGCATCACCAGAATACCTCCGGTAACAGGGCCGATCATCCCCTGATTGACCCACGTGCTCAGCCCCTCTGTCGAAATGGCAATGGGCTTTCCGTTGGTAGCCACCAGCGTAGTGCCTCTTAAAACGTATTGCATTGCCACCGTCATCACCAGCGGCGGGATCCGCAAAAACGAAATACCCAATCCGTTCAGCACACCCACAACGGCACTGGCCGCAATCACAAGCAGCACACTAATGCCAAAGGGAACGCTTTTGTCTACCAGCGTACACAACAAAATACCCGCTGCACTCAGCAGACTTGCCACGGACAGATCAATGCCCGCGATGAGAAAAACCAGCGTCTGCCCCATGGCCGCCATTGCCATAAAACTGGAAATATGCGCAATAGCGATAAATTTGGTGGCCGATGTCAGATAGGAGATCAAATAGAATATGGCCGCCACAGCCAGCAGCGCGATAATCTGTTTATTGGCCGCAATCACATTCCCCGCCGTTTTCTCCAGTCGTCCGGCTGTGATGCTTTCCCTCCGCATATCACCGCGCCCCCTTTCTCCAATTATTTACCACCACAGAGATCACCAGGATCACTCCCTGCACAAAATAAGTGTAGAAGCCGGTGATATTCAGATAGAACAGCACATTGACCAGGATCCCCACGACCACGGCGCCGGCAATGGTGCCCGCGAGCTTGCCCTCACCGCCATTGAAGGTAACACCGCCCAGCACCGCCGCCGTGACGGCGTTAATGGTCATGTCGTTGGCAATACGGGGGTCGCCGGACATCGTTCTGGCGCACAGCATCAAACCGGCCAGTGCCGCCAAAACACCGCTGATAAAGAACGCCGCCACATAGCCCCACGTCACGTTCAGTCCGCTGGAAAAAGCCGCGTTCCGGTTCTGGCCCACCGCGTAGATCAGCAATCCCACCGAGGAACGCCGTATCATATACCACAGTGCCACAAACACCGCGCATACCAGAAACGCCACCGAGACCGGCCCGATCCGCCCCGTCAGGAAAGATGCGATACCCGGTGAAATATAGCCGCCCGGCGTCGGCAGAATGCCCAGTGCCAGCCCCTCAAACACAAAGGAGGTCGCCAGCGTAACCACAATGGTTGGCAGCTTGAAATGTCCGATCACGTATCCCACACAGGCATCCATGATGCCCACAAGCAGGATCACGGCAATAATGCGCGGTATATTGTCCAGGTCGCTTTCCACCATTATTTTGGCAAAAAAGCAGGTGGAAAGGCTCACCAGCCCACCCAATGCGAAGTCCATACCGCCAATCAGCATGACACACATCTGCGCCATACTGATAAAAATATACGGTGCCAGTTGATTAAACGTGCGGGTCAAAGTCGCCACCGCAAAGAAGTTCGGCTGTTTCCATACGTTAATCCCGATCATCAGCAGCATCACAATGTAAATCGGGATCAATTCGCCGTATCGTTTGAGAAATAAACTTCTCTTTTCCATGGCTTACTCCCCTTTCAGACCCATTATCGCGTAGGTCACTTTCTCCTCATTGATGTCCGCCCCCTTCAGTTCGGCATGGACACGTCCCTCGTAAAAAATATAGATGCGGTCGCTAATCCCCATCAATTCCATGATCTCGGTGGATACCAGCAGCACCGCCACGCCCTGCGCCACCAGTTCCCGCAGGAACAGATAGATCTCGTGCTTTGTGGCCACATCCACGCCACGGGTGGGCTCATCCATCAAAAGCACCTTAAACCCGCTCTTGAGCCACTTGCCAATCACGATCTTCTGCTGATTGCCGCCGCTGAGCCGGCCGGCCAGCTGGCGGTACTGCCGCTGGTCGATCCGCAGCCTGTCCCGCACTTCATTCTGCATTGCCTTTTCGCGGCGCAGATTGATGCGTCCCATAAACCCGCTGAGATCCCGCAGCGCGGAAATTGTCAGATTCTCCTCGATCGGCAGCGTCAGAACCAGGCCCTCGGTCTTTCTGTCCGGCGGCACATACGCAAAACCGGAGCGAATCGCTTTTTGCACATTCTTCGCTTCATATGCGTTTCCGTCAATGGTGATCTCTCCGCCGGTGACACTTTCCAAGCCAAACAATGTCCGCAGCAGCTCCTCCTGCCCGTGTCCCCGCAGTCCGCCCAGTCCGATGATTTCACCAGGCCGCACCTCAATAGATACATCGTGTATTTTTTTGGTGGAAAGGCCCCGCGTAGTCAGTATCGGCGGTCTCATCTCATTCACGTTCTTTTCCGGATAGATGGTTTCCACCGTATACCCCATCATGCAGTTCACCAGGTCATTCTCTGTGACCGCCTCCAGTTGATCGTAGAATCCCACTGTGGTGCCGTCCTTTATGACCATTACTTCGTCCGCGATCTCAAAGATCTCCGGCATACGGTGCGATACAAAAATGATGGCCGTTCCCTCCGCCAAAAGCTCACGGCAGAAGGCAAACAGCTTTTGCACCTGCACGGTATCCAGCGCGGAGGTCGCCTCATCCAGGATCAGCAGCTTGGGCTTCCACGCCGCCGCTTTGGCGATCTCCACAATCTGCTGCTGCGCCATAGTCAATTCGCCCACCAGCGTATTCAGATCCAGCTGCACGCCCAGCTTTTCCAGCAGCCGCCCGCTCTCTGCCCGCATGGTAGCGCGATCCAGCCGCATGCCGCGCGTGGTGGCGGAATTCCCCGCAAACACATTTTCATAAACGGGGAGGTTATGAAAAAGCGTCAGCTCCTGATGCACCACCGCAATGCCGTTCTGCAGCGCCTTTTTCGGCGTCGCCCACGCGATCTCCTTTCCCTCATAGTATAATTCTCCGCTGTCCGCCTGCAAAGACCCGCTGAGAATGTTGATCAGTGTGGACTTGCCCGCGCCGTTTTCGCCTACCAGCGCCAGCACACGCCCTTTTTTGATATTGATGGAAATATGCTTCAAAACATCCAGTCCGCCGAAAGACTTTACGATCTCCTTCGCCGAAAGGACAATATTTTCAAATTCAGTGCACATTGTATGGCTCTCCCTGTCGCTTGTTGTGAAATCCGCTTCGCTGCCCGATACCCCGTTGGGCACCGGACAGCGAAGCAGAGGTGAGCAAAGTGTCCCTTGAGTTGAGTGTGCTTGTGGTTACTTGGTGAAGATCGCTGCCATATCCTCGGCAGAAATGGTGTCAAACGCAAAGACCTCGTCAGACTTGGAGGTATCGGCCCAATCGGCGATATTGTCATTCGTCATAACAGGCATATCCAGTGCAATGTCATTGGCGACAGTCTCGCCGTTCAGGATCCGCATTGCCGCCTCCAGCGCAACGGTGCCGATATACACAGGACACACAGGCGCGCAGCCGGACAGGCCGTTATCAATCTCGGCATACCACTTGTTCACAAAGCCGTAGGAAGCTTCGCCGGAGACGGGGATCATCTTCATGTTGTTCTTCTCCAGCACGTTGATCACACCCACACCGCAGGGGCCGCCGTCCGCCCAGACCGCATCAATTTCGGGGAACGCCGTGATCCACGCCTGCATCTTCTCCTCAGCAGGAGACTGCTCCCACTCAGCCGGAGCCTCCGCCAGAATGTTAATGCCGGAATTTTCGGCAAAGACCTCCTGGGCGCCGGCCCAGCGGTCGGCGGCGATCTGATTGCCGGACAAGCCCGTCAGGCAGACAATGTCGCCGCTGCCGCCCAGCGCCTCAACGATAAAGCGCGCCATAATACGGCCCCATTCGGTCTGGTCAACAAACACGCGGGTATTGACGCAGGAAGGATCGTCCACTGTGCAGTTGTAGTTGACTACCACGATACCGGCTTCCTTGGCCTGCTTCAGCGTCGGATTCAATCCGGTGGAGGAGCTTGCATCCACCAGAAGAATGTCTACCTTCTGGTCAATAAAATTCTCGATCTGCGTGATCTGCGTAGCCGTGTTGTTGTCGGCATTGGCTACCGTCAGTTCTACCGCGCCGTCATAACCGGCAACGGCTGCCTTTAATGTGTCAATGGTCTGGATCTGCCAGGGGATCGCCAGACTAAAGGTGGACAGAGCGACCTGGATCGTCTCTTTTTCCTCATTGTCTTTGGGCTCAGCGGTTCCATTGCCGCAGGCAACCAAAGAAAGCGCCATAACAAGCGCGAGGATCGCTGCAATGACTTTCTTCATTTTCTTTTCTCCTTCAAAATTTTTCAGAGGCGCAGCCTCTTTGTATAGACAGTATAACACATCAGCCCAAGTGTTTGCAAGGGGCAGTTGTTTTTTTGTATGATGTGATAATTTTCCCCTTCAAAACTCACGGTTTTGCACAGAACGGCTTTCCGCTAAAAATCCACCGTTCGTCTAACATGTAAAACAGCTCCATACGCTCTCTTTCTCTCCGCTCCCGTTTGTCGATCCATAAAAGCGAATTAAACGCACCGTTCCACGCAGCATCACTTTATTTTTGATGGCCGACTGCCGTTTCTCCGTTTCTCCCCCCTTGACAAGTAACCATTCGATAACTATAATAAGGCTACCGAATGGTTACTATTGGAAAGGAGGCCGGTCATGGCCGGAGACACAAAGGAACGAATCCTGGAGACCGCACTGGGGCTGTTTGCCCGCAGCGGATATCTGGGCACCTCCATGAACGACATCGCAAACCAGCTGGGAATCACCAAAGCCGCTTTGTATAAACATTACGCCAGCAAGCAGGAAATTCTGGATCGGATCATCGCGCGCATGCGCCAAATGGACTATGCGCGGGCAGAGGCCTATGACATGCCGGAGACGGAGCCGGACGGCTTTGCCGAGGCCTATCTGCGCACCCCCCTTGACCGGATCCACGCATACAGCGTGGCGCAGTTCGACCACTGGACAAAGGAGCCGTTTTCCGCAAATTTTCGAAAAATGCTGACCCTGGAGCAGTACCGCGATCCGGTGCTGGCACAGCTTTACCACGACTATCTTGCCACGGGGCCCACGCAGTACATGGCGGCGATCTTCCGCAAGCTGACAGACTCCGACGCCGCCGCTATGCAGTTGGCTCTGGAGTTTTACGGCCCCATGTATCTGCTGTACAGCGTCTATGACGGCGCGGAGGACAAAAGCGCCGTCGCTCCCCTGCTGGACGCTCACATTGACCGCTTTATCCGCCGGATTGAAGCTGACCGCGCCGATGTGCAACATTCTGACAAACTCAAGCGTTTATCAAAGTAGCAGTCAATAAAAACGCGGTAGAACTCACCTATTGCGTGGAAAGGAAGTGTGAAAGTATCCAGAGCCAGCAACGCAAAAATGGGGCCGTTGATGGTGTACTCACCGGAATAGTTGTAGAGTGCTGCGACAAGGTTGTCGATCTCATTGCCCTTGCTGTCGGTGTACGGTTCTCCATTGTTGTACTGCGAGAGCTTCGTGCAGTCAAAACTGCGGGCAGTCAGCATCATGATGGTGCGGTCAAACTCGGTCATTGCCACATTTGTGGTCGTGTCCAGCTTTGCAAGCTTTGCGGCAATGTCGAAGGTGTGGTCGGAGGTATTGTAGTTTTCTGGCCGGTTTTCATAGAAGCCGAGGTCCATCCACTCCCAGTCATCATTCGCTTCACTGCGATACCGAGTGATGATATTGTCACGAACCTGCTCAAGATTGCCTAGCCCTCCCACTTCGAGCGCAACTTCAGCAGCTTCAACAAGGCATTTACCCGCCGCTCTCCCGCAGCCTGTACAGCAGAGGAGGCGAACTGACAACAACGCTTTGAATCTACCGTCCCTTTGCCTGAGCGGTATTCCACCGTATCATACTGTTCAGTAAGTAAAATTCTCCGCCTGTGAATAATCTCATAGGTGCAGTAGGTTTTAGAGTGCGTATTGAACGTCCCGGGAATACGGGTCAACCCCGACACATTCGCACCGTAGCTCCCATCGACAGAATATTTGGTAATCTTGAACCCAGCGATTAAGTCTCGGATTGCCTCGCCACAATAATGCGAAACAGCTCTGTGCATAAATGCCAATTCTGCCGCGCACTGCTCAATAAGCCATAAGAGATGAAGCCCTCTTCCGCTGTAAATGATTATATTCGGAACAGGAATCCCCGCCAGCTCCGGCAACGCGTGGATCAGCAGCGAGCGCATACGCTCCGCTTCTGCGAAACTCGGGGTTTCACCGTGTGCGTCGATGTCCACCCAAATCGCGTTCAGCGCAAACAATTCACCACCGTCCCATGTTTGCGCAGCTTTGAATTGTGCCTTTGTCAAGTAGTAGTCAGCATCAGCCGAGACATGCATCTGGGAGAGCCATTCTCCCGCCTGCTCCGCAGGAACACTTGCCACAGTCTCCATTGTAGTTGTCCCCTTGGGCCGGCGCACAATTGTCACTATGCCCTTATATTCGGGACGATCTGCTGCATAAATGAGGTCGGCGAAAGCCTTTACGTCGGCTTTTGGGTAATTGTGCTTCACTTGCTTGATGGGATATTTTGTGGGATGCTGGGTACGGAAGGCCTCCTTTTGAGCCTTTGACCATGAGGGAATGAGCATGAATTTTCTCCTTTGTATAATGGATACAAAGGCAGCTATGCACCCTTAAAAGAGCAAAAAATTGTCGTGAAATTTGTCGTCAAATGCTTCACTTTGTCCGCAAATTTGTCGTTGCAGAAGAGAGAACAATGACCTCAGGTGGAGACAAATGAGCACAAAGAAAAACGCCAGAAACCCTTGTGGTTTCTGGCGTTTTGCAGGTAAGCGGTATAAACTCAGCGCTTGGAGAACTGAGGCGCGCGACGGGCGGCCTTCAGACCGTACTTCTTGCGCTCCTTCATACGAGGATCGCGGGTCAGGAAGCCGGCCTTCTTCAGAATGGCGCGGTACTCGGGGTTCACCAGCAGCAGGGCGCGGCTGATGCCGTGGCGCAGTGCACCGGCCTGGCCGGACACGCCGCCGCCCTCGACGGTGGCAACGATGTCCACTTTGCCCAGGGTGTTGGTGGCGTTCAGAGGCTGACGGACGACCATCTTCAGCGTCTCCAGACCGAAATACTCGTCGATGCTGCGGCCGTTGATGGTGATGGAGCCGGTGCCGTTCTCAAACAGGTGCACACGGGCAACGGAGGACTTGCGGCGGCCGGTGCCGTACTTGTAGGGATTCTTGGACTGATACATTCTTCTTTTCCTCCTTACTTGACCAGCTCGGGCTTCTGAGCCGCATGGTCATGCTGCTCGCCGGCGTAGATGTGCAGACGCTTCAGGGAATCCTTGGTGACGATGTTGCGGGGCATCATGCCGCGGACGGCCACGCGCATAGCCAGCTCGGGCTTGTCCTGCATCAGGATGCGGTACTTGGTCTCCTTCAGACCGCCCACCCAACCGGAGTGGGTGCGATAGTACTTCTGCTCCATCTTGTTGCCGGTCAGGACGGCCTTGCCGGCGTTGATGACGATGACGTTGTCGCCGCAGTCGGCGTGGGGGGTATAGGTGACTTTGCCCTTGCCGCGCAGCAGGTCGGCGACGATGACGGCGGTCTTGCCCAGGGGCTTGCCGGCGGCGTCCACGACGTACCACTTGCGCTCGATGTTGGCCTTGTTTGCCATGAAAGTGGACATGGTGATCTTCCTCCAATTTATATAATGTATGCTTTACTTTTTCACGCGCCCTTGTTACAATCGGGGCAGAGAAAACGCGGTCAACGCGCAGGATTATTTATACCACACCCCCGCCCCATTGTCAACAGCGATTTCATTTACAGCAATAACATCTCGTGTTTTCTCTCGTTTTCTCTTAAATTCTCTCGTTTACTGAAATCCCATTTTACATTTTATTCAGGAGGCATCACCGTGCAGCACATATTAGGACTCGTCCGCCGCTGTGTGGAGGACTACAACATGATCGACCCCGGCGAGACGCTGGCAGTCGGCGTTTCCGGCGGCAAGGACAGCCTGCTGACGCTGGCGGCACTATCGCGTCTCCGGGAGTTCTACCCCAAGCCCTTCCAGGTGGAGGCGATCACCCTGGAGACCGGTATGCCGGGCATGGACTTCTCCCCCATCGCCGACTACTGCGAGACGCTGAACGTGCCCTACACCCGCATTTCCGTGCCGGTGTACGACATCGTGTTCCTCGAACGCAAAGAAAAGAACCCCTGCTCCCTGTGCGCCAAGCTGCGCCGGGGCAGCCTGCATACGGCACTGACGGAGCGGGGGATCCGCAAGATCGCCTTGGGACACCACTACGACGACGCGGTGGAGACGCTTTTGATGAACCTGCTGTTCGAGGGTCGGATCGGCTGCTTCCAGCCGGTGACGTATCTGGACAGGACGGACATCACCCAGATCCGCCCCCTGCTGTACTGTCAGGAATCGGACATCCGCCGCGTGGCGGCGAAGCTGCACCTTCCCGTGGTACGCAACACCTGCCCCATGGACGGTCACAGCCGCCGGCAGGAGGTGAAGGAGCTGCTCGCCCAACTGGAGAGCCGCTATCCCGACCTGCGGAAAAAGCTCTTCGGCGCGATGCAGCGGTATCCTCTCTACGGCTGGGATCTGGAAAACATGGAAAAATAAGCGGCTTGCCGCAAGACCTGCAAACTTGAATTTATTCTATCTGGAGGTGTCAACTATATGAAGTGTCCATTTTGTAATGCAGAAATGCTCGTTGGAAACATTTCTCAAGACCGATATGCTCTAAAATGGGTTCCGTCCGACAAAGATAGAGGATTATTGAATTTCACTCCATTTGTGAAAGGAATCAAACTGACATCAATGAGTGACGGCATAACTGTAAAAGTATTTTATTGTAATAAGTGCAGAAAATTTGTAATTGACCAAGATAATTTGCGTTAATAGTTTAATAAGGATGTATTTCTATGATTTTTATTGCGATAGTTTGTACGGTTTTGGGTGGATTTCTTGGGGCATTTCTCGAGCCGGTTTCCCTTTCAGTTTCCATTCCAATTGCGATTATGGGCGGCTTTATTCTAAAAGCGATCAAGGATAAAAAATATTGACGGCTTCCGGTCTGTCTCGCAGAAATGTCCTCTCCCCTATGTACCTACACCAGCACCCATTTCACCAGAAGCAGCAGCCCCAGCCCCGGCACGCCCAGCACGCCCACCGTCAGCGCGTTGAACCAGTTGACGCCCAGCGTCAGCCCCGCCGGGGCGGCGGCACTGAGCAGCCACAGAGCCGCCAGTCCCAGACCGCTGTTCACCAGCACCCTTGCCGCCAGCTTCAGCGGTTTTCGGAACAGCCGCACCACCGCCACCAGCAGGAACAGCCCCACCAGCCCCAGCGCGGCGACCTCTACGACTGACATATCTCCCCTCCCCTCATCTTTCCCGCCGCCACGCAGTCCTCTCGGGGCGGCGCGCTCTCTCCCCGCACCACCGGGACCGCGTGGGGTATCCCCGACGGCACCTCCTGCCCGCTGCGCGCCTTAATGCACCGCAGGATGTAGTTGCTCCGCGCCTTCAGCGCGTTGATCTCGAAGATACACGATTCGATCAGCTCGCTGTCACACACATAGTCAAACCGCGCATAGGCGTCCTTCAACGCCTGCGTGGTGCAGTACAGCTCCCGCTCCAATTCCCGGAGCACCGGGTCGGTGCCATGCTTTTTTGCCATTGTGCTTCCCTCCACATACAGTAAATTGTACGTGCAGTGTACGCATTTATGCCGTTTGTTAAACAGGGGTGACAATATCTCCCCGGAAAGGACACCATGGAACACGAATTTTTCATGCAGCAGGCTCTCGCGCTGGCGCGGGAAGCAGCCGCCCACGGCGAGGTGCCGGTGGGCTGCGTCATCGTCCGCCGCGGCGAGATCATCGCCCGCGGGCGCAACCGCCGGGAGGAAAAGCAGTCCGCCGCCTCCCACGCGGAGATGGAGGCATTGTCCCACGCCAATGCGGTGCTCCGCAGCTGGCGGCTGGACGACTGCGACCTGTACGTGACGCTGGAGCCGTGCCCCATGTGCGCCGGAGCCATCCTCAACGCCCGCATCCGCCGCGTGTTCTACGGTGCCCGCGACGACGTGATGGGTGCCTGCGGCGGCGTGCTGAACCTGTACATGGAGAACTTCCCCCGCCCGCCCCAGCTGACGGGCGGTATCTGCGCCGAGGAATGTCGTGCCGTTCTGAAAACGTTTTTCTCGGATATTCGGGGCAAAAATCCGGATTCCCTGAAGCAATCCCTGACATTGTAGATTATTTCACAGATTTTTAATATTTGTAACCGAATTTTTTTCACATCTATGGGGTACTCTATACTCGCAAGCTACCAAGAAACTTTTTTCATCTTCTCTTCCTGCCATAGCCGCGGAGTACCTACCGGTGCTCCGCCTTATGGTATCCGGAGATATTTTGCCCGTGAAAGCGGGCTTTTCTTTTTTTCTGCCCTATGCTATAATAGTCGCATTGTGATTATTATACGCGCATCGCCGGCTTTCTCCCCCGGCGCAGCCGGGCTGCGATCCTTATTACATAAACCCCCTTTTCTTCCCGCCAAAGGAGCGTTGTATGGTCTATCCCCTGCAAGACAAACTCCATATCTCCGGCATGGATGACCGCGCCGCCGCGCTGTCCCGCCAGTGGCGCACAGGCTGCGAGGTCATCGCCTTCTGCTATGCCCCGCTGCTGGACGACCCCTCCACCCTGCCCCGCGTGCAGCGGGAGACGGAGGGCTTCGCCCGCCTGTGGCTCCACGGTCCCTTTGCGGAGCTGACGCCCTGCGCCATCGACCCGCTGGTGCGGGACGTGGCGTTTCGCCGCTTCCGCCAGACCGTGCAGGCGGCGCGGCAGCTCAACATCCGCCGCGTGGTGTTCCACGGCGGCTTCATCCCCCATGTGTACTACCCGGAGTGGTACGTGGAGCAGTCGGTGCAGTTCTGGCAGACGTTCCTGCACGATGTACCGCCGGATATGCTGTTGGTGCTGGAAAACGTCATGGAGCCGTCCCCGGACACGCTGGTGTCCATCGTCCGGCAGGTGAACGACCCCCGGCTGGGGCTTTGTCTGGATGTGGGACACGCCAACACCTGCGTCAGCACCACGCCGCCTGCGGCGTGGGTCGCGCCCATGGCACCGTACCTGCGCCACGTCCACCTCCACAGCAACGAGGGGGACACCGACCTCCACGGGGCACTGGGCACGGGCACCGTCCCCATGGGGGACGTCATCGACGCGGTGCTCCGCGCCGCGCCGCAGGCGACCTTTACCATTGAAAATCAAAATGCCCTGCCGTCGCTGCAATGGCTGGCGCGACAGGGGTATATCGAGGGAGCGTTATGACCGAAACCGAACTGAAAGCATACATACAGGCGATCCGTCCCGCGGACAGGGCCGCCATGTCCGCCGCACGGCAGCGGCAGTCCCAGCTGGCAAAGCCCCCCGGCAGCCTCGGCAGGCTGGAGGACATCTCCGTGCAGCTGTCCGGCATCACCGGCGCGCTGTGCCCCAAAATGGACAAGTGCCGGGTGGCGGTGTTCGCCGCCGACAACGGCGTGGTGGACGAGGGCGTTTCCTGCGCCCCCCGCTCCGTGACACTACAGCAGGCGATCAACATGACCCGCCGGAAAACCGGAATGTCCGCCATGGCCGCCGCCTTCGGCGACGACGTGGCGGTGGTGGATGTGGGGATCGCCGCCCACGTGCCGCCGGTGGGCATCCTTGACCGCAAAACGCGCTTCGGCACCGGCAATATCGCCGTGGAGGACGCCATGACCCGTCAGGAGGTGCTCGCCGCCCTCGCCGCCGGCATGGAGCAATCGGCAATCGCCAGAGCCGACGGCGTCACCGCCCTCGGCATCGGCGAAATGGGCATCGGCAACACCAGCACCTCCGCCGCCGTTCTCGCCGCCCTTACCGGCGCGGACATCGAGGATGTCACAGGCCGCGGCGGCGGGCTGACGGACGAGGGCTTCGCCCGGAAAAAGGCGGTGCTCCGCCGCGCCCTCACCCGCCGCACCATCCGGCGGGACGACGTGCTGGACGTGCTCTGCGCCGTGGGCGGGCTGGATATGGCGGCCATGACCGGCGCGTTTCTGGGCTGCGCCCACGAGCGCGTGCCGGCGGCGGTGGACGGCTTCATCTCCGTGGTGGCGGCTCTGTGCGCCGTGCGCCTGTGCCCCGCTGTGGGGGACTATCTGTTCCTGTCCCACGACTCCTACGAGGTGGGCTACCGTCTGGCGGCAGGGGAGCTGCACCGGGAGCCGTGCCTCCATCTGGGGATGCGGCTGGGCGAGGGCAGCGGCTGCCCCCTGCTGTTCCGTGTGATGGAGGCTTCGTGCGGCGTCATGTCCGGCATGGCGACCTTCGCCGAGGCGGCCATTCAGGACGACTATCTGGACGAGATACGCGCCGGCGACAGCTTCACGGTGGACAGGCCATGAGGATACTGCTGATCGGCGGCGGCAAGAGCGGCAAAAGCTCCACCGCCCAGCGTCTCGCCGCCGCCCTGTCCGGGAACGCCCCCCGGTACTACTGGGCGACCATGACCCCCCACGACGCGGAGGATCACCTCCGTATCCGCCGCCATGTGGCGGATCGGGCGGGCATGGGCTTCATCACGGTGGAGCGCAGCTTCGCCCTGCCCGACGGTCTGCCCGCCGTTGACAGGCGCGGCACGGTGCTGTTCGACAGCGTGACCGCCTGCCTGTCCGAGCAGATGTTCCCCGGCGCGGAGCCGGACGGTACGGCGGGCGAGACCGTTCTGCGCCAGCTGCTGACCGTCAGCCGCCACCCCGCCCATTTTATCGCCGTGTGCGACGATATTTGGCACGGCGGCGAGGACTACGAGGGCTGGACGGAGACCTACGTCCGGGAGCTGGCGCGTATCTGCCGGGGACTGGCGGCGGAGTTTGACGTGGTGTGTGAAATGACGGCGGGCATCGCCCGCGTGTGGAAAGGAGAGCTGCCCCGTGTCTGACTGGATCTACGGCTTTTTCATGGCGTGGGGTATGTTTCTGGCAATCCCCTGCCCGAAGAAGATCTGGCGGGAGAGTGCCCGGCGGAAGATGGTGGCGTGCCTGCCCCTTGTGGGGCTGATAGCCGGTCTTGTGTGGGCGGGGTGCGTGTGGCTTTCCGCCTTCCTGCCCCTGCCGCTGGGCGCGCTGCTGTGCGCCGCCGCGCCGTGGCTGGTGACGGGATCCCTGCACCTGGACGGCTTTATGGACGTGTGCGACGCAGTGCTCAGCCGCCGGGATCTGGAGACGCGGCAGCGGATATTGAAGGATTCCCACTGCGGAGCCTTCGCGGTGATCTGCCTTGTGCTGCTGTTTCTATGCCAGTGGGCGGTGTTCCTTTCGGCGGGTGCGATACCTCTTTTGCCGCTGGTGCTGGTGCCGGTCAGCTGCCGCGCCTGCGCCGCTCTGGCGGTGCTGACGCTGCGCCCTATCGCCGCCAGCCAGTACAGCGCGATGGAGCGGGGCGGCGCGCCGGTGGTGTTCGCAGCCCTTGTGCTGACAGGGGTTTGCGCCCTTTCCGCTATACTGTGGGGCAGCTTCGCGCCGCTGGCAGCGGCGGCGGGCTACGCTCTGGCGGTGTGGTACGCCGATCGTCAGCTGGGCGGGATGTCCGGCGACGTGTCGGGCTTCGCGCTGACCCTGGGCGAATTGTGCGGTGCGGCAGCACTGGTGCTGTGGAGGTAAGTATGGATCTGATCATCGGCGGCGCGTTTCAGGGGAAGCTCTCCTACGCGCTGAAAAGATACGGACTGACGGAAAAAGACGTCTGCGATTTGGCGGTGCAGGACCCGGAGCCGGGGTACGGCTGCTACTGGCATTTGGAGGCTCTGAGCCGCAGAAACCACGATATAGAGCCATTTTTGCCGCTTTTTGAACAGGCGGTGGTGGTGGCGCGGCAGGTGAACGGCGGCATCGTCCCCATGGACGGCGAGGAGCGGGCATGGCGGGAGCGATACGGCGTACTGTTGCAGGAGCTTGCAAAAAATGCAGAACATGTGACCCGCGTTTTTTGCGGGCTTGCGGAGGAATTAAAATGAAATTGACACTTCTTCGTCACGGAGAAACGGAGGGCAGCCGCCGCGACCTTTACTACGGCGCGGCGGATATACCCGTGCTGCCGGAAGCTCTGGAAGCGTTGCGGCACAAGGCTTTGACCGGTATTTACCCCACGGCGGGGCACTACTGCGTCAGCGGCTTGCAGCGCACCATCCAGACGCTGCACGCCATTTACGGCGACGTGGACTACACGGTGCTGCCGGGGCTGCGGGAGATGGATTTCGGCGACTTCGAGATGCGCGCCTACGCCGGGGATTTGGAGCATGACCCACAATTTATTGCGTGGTGCGAGGACGTGGAACACAATATATGCCCCCATGGGGAGAGCGCGGCGCAGGTTCTGGCGCGGAGCGTGGCGGCGGTCGAGCCGGTGCTCCGGCGGGGGGAGGACACGGTTTGCGTCATCCACGGCGGCGTGACCTCCGGGCTGATGATCCACTGGTTCGGGGGCATACTGTACGACTACTCCCCCGCACCGGGCACCGGGTATCAAGTCATTTTTGACGGAGAAAAGCCGTTAAATTACACAAAAATAGGATAAATTTATCACTTTAAGGAGCGATTAAAATGGAACACACTTACACGACGAGAGGCACCTGTTCCCGGCAGATCACCTTTGAATTGGACGGAAACCGGGTGAAAAACATACACTTTGTAGGCGGCTGCGACGGCAATCTGAAGGCCGTGAGCAAGCTGGCGGACGGCATGACCGTGGAGCAGATCGAGTCCATGCTGCGGGGCAACACCTGCGGCCCCCGCCCCACCTCCTGCGCCGATCAGCTCGCCATCGCAGTGCAGCAGGCGTATGACAAGGAGCAGGCGGGAAAGTAATCAAATCTTTCAAATTACAGGAAAAAGGCGGTCTTACGACCGCCTTTTTGTTGTTTATTTTACCAGCCCACGGGAGGCGGAGTAGGCGGCGTTGATCTCCCGCAGCTCCTTCTCGCCGTCGATATAGGGTTGGTAAATACTGTCGATCCTGCCGCCGCCTGCGTTGCCGCAGCCGTTGCAGCCGTCACAGGGACTGCCGCAGACACTGAGGGCGCGGCGGACGATCTCCTCCCGCTGGGCGCGGGTGGTGTCGCGGATCAAAATTGACTGCATTTCGCTGAAGCTCCTCTCTTGTTGGCGATTCGCTGGTTTAACGGTCAAGTTGTACGCCACTTGAACACATACCTGTACACGCCCTTGTACACACGTTGTACAGCAGGGTGTACACGCAGGTGCCGGGGTCATCCCGCCCGTTCGAGCATATTTTCGATGAATATGCCGTAACCTCGCGTCGGGTCGTTCAGCAGGACGTGAGTGACGGCACCCACGATGCGGCCGTTCTGGAGGATGGGACTGCCGCTCATGCCCTGCACGATGCCGCCGGTGGCGGAGAGGAGACGGGGATCCGTGATCCGCAGGAGAAGATTACGGGTCGGCTCGTCCGCGCCGTAGAGGCGGAGTATCTCCACCCGGTAGGCGGCAGTGTCATTGCCCGAAACGGTGGTCAGGATCTCGGCAGGTCCGGTGGTGATCTGACGGGCTGTCGCCACGGGCACCGGGGTGCCGCCGGGGAGAAAATCCGGGTCCGCCACGGTGCCGAAAATGCCGCCGTCACTGTTGACGGTGACGGTGCCCACGTCACGCTGGACGGAGAAGTCGCCCTTCAGCTCGCCGGGGTCGCCCTTGGCTCCCCGCTTCACCGCCCGGACGGACGTCTCCATAATGGAGCCGGACGCCAGAGGCATCAGCTGGGCGGTGTCCACATCGGTGATGCCGTGACCCAGCGCGCCGTACTGCCCGGTGGCGGGGTCGTAGTAGGTCAGCGTGCCGATGCCCGCCATGCTGTCGCGTATCCACGCGCCCAGCTGCCACGCGCCGGCGGGGCTTTGGTGCGCGGCGGCGGTGAGGGACAGGGCGGCGGAACCGCGGCGGACGGTGAGAGTCATGGGCTTGCCGGCGGCGGCGGACAGCAGGGACTGCACCTGCTCGGTGGAGTCCACAGAGCAGCCGTCCAGCGCGGTGATGATGTCACCCTCGCGGAGACCGCAGGCACGGGCGGGGGTGTCACCCTCCGCCAGTCCCACCACCAGTACGCCGTCGGAAAAGAGCTTGATGCCCACCGCCTTGCCAACGGGGATCACGGTGCGCTCCGCCGGTGACGCCCAGACCGGCTGGACACACAGGGAGAGGGCAAACACCGCCGCCAGCAGCCATGCGGACAGGCGGTGCTTTGCGGGGATATGCCGTGTTTCATACAAGCGTCTCACCCCTTATTCTATTGTGGTTTGCGTTGGTTTTTGTCGCCGGTGACAACGTTACTTTGTGCCAAAGCCGCGGAGAAAATAAGGTGAAATTTTAGGGGGAATTGGGGGATTTTTTTATTTGTTTTTTCGGTATGAAAAGGAGACCTGTTCAGGTCTCCTTTGTGTGGTTTTATTTCTTTGATTGTTTTTGAGGGTCAGCGGTTGAGGTAGGTAAGGGCGATGGAGGCAAGACCGGCGGTGCCGTGCCGGATGACCTCCTCGTTAAAGACGATCTTGCCGTTGTGGAGGGAGACGAGGCTCTCGCCGCGGCCGGCGTCGATCATCATAAACGCCGAGGGGGTGTTGGTCAAGCGTCCGAAGAAGCTGAAATCCTCGCTGCCGGAGAAGGGACGGGGGATGAACTCCGCTGCGCCGCCCGCCGCCGTGACCGCCTCGTTCACCACGTCGATCATGGCGGGGTCGTTGTACTGGAGGGCGTAGCCCTCCTCCAGCCTGACCTCGATGTTGCAGTCGAAGGCGATGCCGATACCCTTGCAGATGCGGTTGACCTCCTGAATGGCGGTATCCCGCGCATTGTCGCTGAAGGAGCGGAGCACCGCCACCATCTGCGCCTCCCCTGCGGTGATATTGACGGCGTCGCCTCCGGAGATGGTGCCCACCGTGAGGACGGCGGTCTCCAAGGGGTCGATACGGCGGGAGACGATGGTTTGCAGGACGGTGATGAGGTAACCGGCGCAGGCGATGGCATCCCGTGCGGTGTGAGGCGCGGAGCCGTGGCCGCTCTTGCCGTGGACGGTGATGTGGAACAGATCCACCGCGCTGGTGAAGTAGCCCTTATAGAGCTGCATACGTCCCACGGTGTCGTTCTCGGAGGGGCAGACGTGCTGGCCGAAGATGGCGTCCACGTGGGGGTTCTCCATAACGCCCGCTGCCACAAGTGCTCTGGCTCCGCCGGGCATGGTGTCCTCGCTGGGCTCGAAAATCAGCTTGACGGTGCCGGCGAAGCGGTCGCGGCACTGGCAGAGCGTCTTTGCCGCGCCCAGAAGCATGGTGGTGTGGAGGTCGTGGCCGCAGGCGTGCATGACGCCCTCCGTCTGGCTGGCGAAGGGGACGCCGGACTCCTCGTGGACGGGGAGGGCGTCGATGTCGGCGCGGAGTGCCACGCACTTGCCCGCGCCCTTGGCTCCGCGGATCAGAGCCACCACGGCGGTGGGCAGGGGCTGCTGGAGCTCGTCCACGCCCATTTTCTCCAGCTCCCGGCGGATAAGGGCGGAGGTGCGCGTCTCGTGCATACCCAGCTCCGGGTGGGCGTGGATGTCCCGGCGGAGGGACACAAGCTCATCGAATATGGAATCGACGTAGGTGCGAATGGAAGTCATAGTTCGTTCTCCTTTCCGTGGGGGGCTTACAGCCAGCCGCTCATTACGCCCGCCACCAGCACGGAGGTGACGGAGACGGTGACCATGCCCGCCACCAGCATTTTGGGCATGATCTGGGCGTTGATGGCGGCGCGCTCCTCAGGGGTGGTGCCGGTGGACTCGGATACCTCGTTGGAGATGATGACGGTGCCGGGGAAGCCGAACAGGCAGGAGCTGCCGATCGCCATGGACATCTGCCAGCTGTAACCGAAGATCTTGCCCACGAGGATGGAGACGACGGAGAATGCCGCCGTGCCGATGACCACGCAGACCAGCAGGGGCACCACCATGCCGCCCACCATCTCGGGGGTGGCGGAGGCAAGGTTGGTGAAGATGGATAGGGTGATGATGGGCATGACGATGCCGGTGGCGTGCGCCTTGCCCAGCGCGTCCTCGTCCAGCAGACCCAGCTCCTTGCAGAGAACGCCGAAGATCAGGCACCAGACCAGCTTGTTGATGGCATCGTGGAACAGGCTGGACACCCACACGGACAGCAGCGCAACGAGGATGACCTTGGCGATGATGGTGTTGGGGGTGTTGTACTTATCGGGGATGGCGGGGATCAGCTTCTTTCTGCCCGCAGCCGCCGCCTGCGCCGCGCCGGGGGTAACGTCCACCGGCAGCTCGCCGGCGTCGATCTGCGCCTTGATGCGCTTTGCCTCGCTCTTGAGGCAGAGGGACGCCACGGGATAGCCCACGAAGCCCTGCGCGCACATGACCAGCGTGGCGAACACGGCCAGGTCGGGCAGGTTGGCGTTTTTCGCCATGTCCTGCATGGTCAGCGTCGCCACAACGCCGCCGGAGAGGATGGGTGCGCCCACCAGAGCGAAGCCGCGGTCAATGAGCAGCTGACCGAGAAAGAACACGGCGGCGGAGATGGCGATGCACGCCACGGCGGAGATGATGACGGTGCGCCACTGAGCACCGAAATCGCGGAAGCGGATGGTGGTGCCCAGGTGCACCAGAAGCATGGTCACCAGCAGTCCCGCCATGCTCAGCAGCGTGGAGTCGCCAAAGAGGGTGGTGGGGAATACGCCCGTCCAGAAGCCCGCCAGAAAGACGACGGACGCCACCAGCAGCATGGACACGATGGCTCTTGTTTTGACGGAGACCATGTCTCCTACGGCGAACACCACGAAGATGACAGCCGCTGAAATGATTGCAGTCATAGTTTTTTCTCCTCTTGTTTATGGATGGGGGTTGCGGGGAAAACAGAAAAGCGACCCCGTCTGTAAGAGACGAGGCCGCTCAACGCACTTTGTAAGGGGGACGCGTGAAACGGTATCATTCTTTACAGCCGGTCTTGGTAAGGAGGGTAAAATAGGCGTACCAATAAAAGCCCCCAAAAAAGGAGCTGGCACCGGCGTAATAGGAGCGGGAGGCTGCCGCGGACAGATCGTGCTGCATCATGTAACGTGCCATAGGGTGCTCCTTTCCGCCGGGGTGACCGGTCAGTCGTTCGTTGTCGTAATCTTAACGCCGGAGGAGGAGAAAGTCAACCGTGATATACTCTATACTTTAACGGTTAAAAGCGAAAAATTTTCGTCACATTTTGCTATATCCCCCTACGGCGGTGTGTTGTGCGCCGGTATGGAAAATGCCACCGGGACGGTATGGTTTTTGTGAAAGGTGACAATGGACATTTGCGAGGGCGGGACGGTATAATATAGTGTAAGATTTCCGGAGAAGGAGAACACACATGGTCAGCAATCTGCACACCGTATACGGCTGCTGCTGTACGTCCGCATTCTGTGCGGGCGCGTGTTGCTGTGCCTTGACGGGCGGTGTGTTTTCTGCCGGAGCGGCTCTGTAAAGGGGTCGCGGCGACCTGTATTTTGTTTGCAGGCGGCGGAGGATGCAGCGCATCCCCCGCCGTTTTTGTTTTTTTGAGAGGAGATAAGGACTATGCTTACCAACGGAGAGATCGCCGCTGCCATGGCGGAAAATATGTCACAGGCGGCGGTGCCCCTGTACGGGAAAAAACTGCATCTGCCGGATCGGAACAGCATTATCGGCATTATCAAGGAGCTGCGGCGGCTGTTCTTCCCGGCGTATTTCGGCGAGGCGCAGCTGATGGCTCTGCCGGCGGAGAGCTACGCGGCACTGCTGCTGGAGCGGATCGAGACGGCGTTGACGGCGCAGGTGGCTCTGTCGCTGCCGGAGGATCAGGCGTTCGCCGCAGGCGCACTGACCCACGAGATATTAGAGCAGCTGCCGAGGATACAGCAGATGCTGATGACGGACATTGAAGCCACCTTCGACGGCGATCCGGCGGCGGCGGACAAGGAGGAGATCATCTTCGCCTATCCGGGGCTGTTCGCCATCTTCGTGTACCGGGTCGCCCACGAGCTGTATCTGCGGCACATCCCCATGATACCGCGGATGATGACGGAGTACGCCCACAGCCGGACCGGTATCGACATCCACCCCGGCGCGCAGATCGGGCCGTGGTTCTTCATCGACCACG
>ERZ1026844.199-NODE-199-length-49270-cov-11.825927_pt1 | contig 49270 bp, 49 predicted proteins | sample MGYA00380152_ERZ1026844 | MGnify/ENA primary metagenome ERZ1026844 (study PRJEB33269, sample SAMEA4719788) | human gut metagenome | biome: human-associated habitat; feature: organic feature; material: feces | place: Cameroon | collected 2013-10 ... | reverse complement strand
ACCGCAGCGTGGGCGACTGGTCCCGAAAGGAAGAATCCGCACTGATCTGAGCAGAAAACAAGAAGCTAAAATGGTTTAGAAAACTGCCGGAGGCTGCCTCGAGGGACAGCCCCCGGCACAAAAAGCAGCCCCGGACCAATTCGGTCCGGGGCTGCTGTATTTTTGCGGGAGAGGCACTCAGCGCAGCTCCGGCTGGCGACGGACGCTGCCGCGTTCGACGATCGTGACGGGCAGGAGATTGATGGATTCATACGGCTTGCCATCGATGATCCGGCAAAGTACGTTGACGGCGCGGCGCCCGAGCTCTTCTTTCTGGAAGGTCACGGTCGTCAGCGGGGGATCGATATAGCGCGAGACCAGCAGATCGTCCATACTGATGACCGACATATCCTGCGGGATACGCAGCCCGTGCTGCTTCATGCGGCGGATGAGGTCGATGGCAAACGGGTCGCCGGTGCATAAGAACGCGGTGGGAAGATGGCCGGTCTGCAGCAGCTGCTCGAAGTAAAGGCCGGCAGCGTCCGGCTCAAAGGCGATGTTGCCGATCCAGGCCGGGTCGCAGGTCAGTGAGCAGTCGCGCAGGGCATTCGTATAGCCGGAAAATGTGGAAAGATGCAGCTCCAGAGGGATAGTCGGGGCAATATAGCCAATTTTTGTGTGCCCGCAGCGCCGCAGATACATGACAGAATCATAGGCGGCCTTGTAATAGTCGACCTCGACCAGCGGCAGCGTACCGTCGCGCCGGACATGCGAGTCCACGCATACGAAGGGGATATGCTCCTGCTGCAGAAGCGTGATGAACAGCGGATCTTCGATCTGACTGAGGATGACACCGTCGCAGTCCTTGCTGCGGATGGAGGCCATCAGCTGCGAGCAGTCCATATTTTTTTCCACGAAGGTGAACACCACGCTGTAGCCCAGCTGCTTGCACGACTGAAATACGCCGTGCAGGATCTCCAGCGCGAACTGGTTGAACAGATCGTGCTCGTGCCAATACAGCACGACGTGGACTGAAAAACTGCGGCCGAGATTCAGCCGCCGGGTATGCACGTTCGGCGTAAAGCCCGTACGGGCAATGACCTCCTGCACATGCTGCCGGGTCGCGTCGCTGACACCGGGGCGGTTATTGAGGACGAAGGAGACGGCGGTCGTGCTGACACCGGCGATTTTTGCGATGTCACGGATCGTCAGATCGGACATAAAACACACCAACTTTCAGGATACTAAACCAATTTTAGCGAATATGTCCTGGAATTGCAAGCATAAAACCGGTGATTATAAACTATTTTTGCAAAGCAAAATCATTCATGATTCCGATGCGTAAAAAAATACAAGACGAATTTGTCGTAAATGCACAAAAAATACACAGAAAAACAACTAAAATAGGAAACTTTGTTGACAGAAGCAAATACGGCTCCTATAATTACTTTATCAGTTTAGTTCGCACCGCAGAAAGAATGCCGCGCGGACGATCAACCTGACATGAGGAGGAAAAAACATGGCAGAGAAGCTTGCAATCTACGGAGGCCCGAAGGCCAAGACCACACCGAACTACCCGATGTATCCGGGCGGACTGGAGATCGGCGAGGCGGAAAAGAAAGAGGTCATGGAGGTCCTGGACAATAAATATCTGTTCCGGTACTACGGCCCGGAAGGCGTTGAGTCCAAGGTCCGCAAGTTTGAGGAGCATTTCAAGGCCAAGATGGGCGCGAAGCACTGTCTGGCGACCAGCTCCTGCACGGGTGCGCTGCTGTCTGCGCTGACGGCCTGCGGCATCGGCCCCGGCGACGAGTGCATCGTGACCGGCTATACCTTCTTCGCCTCCTGCGCAGCCATTGTCGGCGCCAAAGCAATCCCCGTCATCGCCGAGGTCGACGAAACGCTGACGATCGATCCGGCCGACATTGAAAAGAAGATCACCCCGGCAACCAAGGGCATCGTCTGTGTCCATATGCGCGGCGTCCCGTGCGATATGGATGCCATCATGGCCATCGCGAAGAAGCATGATCTGCGCGTCATCGAGGACTGTGCCCAGGCCTGCGGCGCGACGTATAAGGGCAAGTTCGTCGGCACCTTCGGCGACTGTGGCTGCTTCTCGTTCCAGTATCACAAGACCATCACCGCCGGTGAGGGCGGCGCGCTTCTGACCAACGACGACCGGCTCTATGCCCGTGCCTGCAGCTATCACGATACCGCCGCCTGCTGGCGTCCGGACCGCTTTGCGCCCCAGAGATTTGAGGGCGAGCTGTTCTGCGGCTCCAACTTCCGGATGTCCGAGCTCTGCGGCGCCGTCATGTGCGCGCAGCTCGACCGTCTGGACTATCTGAACGAGGCCATGCGCAGCCATCTTGCCCGCATCAAGTCTCAAATCAAGGACACCAAGGGCATCAAGGTCCGTCCGTGCCACGATGAAGCCGGCGACACCGGCATCTGCCTCATGTTCTTCCTGGACAGCAGGGAAAAAGTCGGCCCGTTCGTCGACGCGCTGAAGGCAGAGGGCGTCGCCGCAGGCGGCATCTTCAACGCCGGCATTCCTGACTGGCATATTTACGCACACTGGAAGCACGTCATCGAGGAAAAGGCGCCCACCGACGTCAAGTGCCCGTGGGTCTGCCCCTATCACAAGGCGGAGCCCGTGCAGTACGCTGCCGATATGTGCCCGAACACGCTCGATTATCTCGGCCGCGTCGTCCATCTCGACCTGCCGGCGCAGATGACCGATGAAGACTGCGACATGATCGCAAAGGCCATCAACAAGGTCGCGGCTGTCCTGGCATAAGAAAAACACGCATCCGGCCGGGCTTCTGCCCGGCCCTGGAAGAAAGGAGCGACCATGAAATTTTCACTCTGCATCGAGCCTGTATTTGAAAACCTGCCGTTCTATGAGCGCTTCCGGATGGCAAAAGACTGCGGCTGTGACGCCGTGGAATTCTGGGATCCATGGGTCGGCAGCGAAGCTGTTACCCCTGCGGGCCTCGGCAAGGCATCATCCGACGCGGGCATCCCCGTCGCGGCCTGCTGCCTGAACCAGGCGTGGACCATCCGCATGAATTTCCCGTGGAAGACTGTAAAGGCGAATGTAGAAAGATCAATCGCTATCGGCAAGGAATTCGGCTGCAAGACCTTTATCGGCCTGTCTGGCGATCTGGAGGGGAGCTTTGAGGATACGCAGAAGCTTGTTCTGCTGGAAAACCTGAAGCGCACGGCCGAGATCGCGGAAAAAGAGGGCGTTACGATCGTCCTTGAAGCCCTCAACTCCATGTATGACCACAAGGGCTACTGGCTCAACTCCGCCTACAAGGGCTTTGAACTCATCAAGGCGGTCGATTCGCCGTCTATCAAGCTCCTGTTCGACTGCTACCACATGCAGCTGATGGAGGGCAATCTCGTCAACAACATCTCGAACAACATTGATTTTATCGGCCACTTCCATTCCGCAGGTGTCCCCGGCCGCCACGAGCTGCAGCTCGGCGAGACAAACTACCCGATGGTCATCAAGGCTGCAGAAGACGGCGGCTATGACCGCTACTTCGGCTTTGAATACTGGCCGACCTACAGCAATGAGAAATCCCTCAAAGACATCCTGACTTACGTAAAGTGATCACAGCAACAGCGAAATCCCCGGATCCCCAGTCAACCGAATATCACCCGCGGATGCGGAATGATAGACCAGGCCGGAAAACCGGCACGGATCAAAAGAAATGGAGGAAACAAGGATGAAAAAACTGCTCGCAATCGTACTGACCGCCGCCATGCTCCTCGCCATGCTCTGTGCATGTGCCGCAAAACCCACTGAAACCGCAGCAACCGATACGAAAGCCACCATCGGCATTCTGATGCCGACCAAGGAACAGACCATCTGGTCTATCCAGGGCGAACGCCTGACCGAAGCATTCCAGAAGGCCGGCTACGCCACGCAGATCGAATACGCAGAAGATGATTCCGCCAAGCAGGCCATGCAGATCGAAAACATGATCACCAAGGGCGTCAACGTCCTGGTCATCGCCGCTGTTGACTGCGCCGCGCTGACGGATGCCTGTGAAAAGGCCAAGGATGCCGGGATCTATGTTATCGCGGACGATCGCCTGATCACCAACACCAAGGCTGTCGACTTCTACGTCACGTTCGACCTTGTCCGCATGGGCGAGCTGCAGGGACAGTACATCGTCGACAAGCTGGATCTGGAAAACCAGGCAGGCCCCTTCACGCTGGAGATCTTCTCCGGCTCGCAGGACGACACCAACGCCATCTCCTTCTATCAGGGCGCAATGAACAAGCTCCAGCCGTATCTGGATAACGGCAAGCTCGTCGTCAAGTCCGGCCAGTCCTCCTACACGGAGACTGCCATCCAGTCCTGGGACTCCTCCAAGGCGCAGTCCCGTATGGATAACCTCCTGTCCGGCTATTATGCCGATTCCCACCTGGATGCCGTCCTGGTCGCGGCCGACTGCCTCGCGCTGGGCGTCATCTCCTCGCTCGAGTCCATGGGCTACGGCACCGACGCCAACCCCTATCCCATCGTGACCGGTCAGGACGCGGAGCTTGCGGCTGTCAAGAACATTCTTGCCGGCAAGCAGTCCATGACGGCCTTCCTCGACGCCAACAAGCTGACCGAGATCCTCGTCCCCGTTGTCGACGATCTGGTCGCCGGCAAGACCCCGGCTTCCGATACCACGTACAATAACGGCGTCTTCGACGTCCCCACCAAGACCTACGATCCGTATCTGATCGACAAGGACAATGTCAATTACCTCGTTGACGTCGGATTCTATACGGACGCTGAGATCAACGGCTGATCCTTTCACGGCGAAGCCTGCGGCCCCGGCCGCAGGCTTCTTCCAAAGGGAAAAACTGTTCTATTCTGTGAAAAGGAGCCAGACAAATGCAGGATTATATCCTCGAAATGCGGAACATCACCAAGGAATTTCCGGGTGTCAAGGCGCTGGACAATGTCAGCTTTCAGGTCAGGCGCGGCGAGATCAAGGCGCTGGTCGGTGAAAACGGCGCGGGAAAATCCACGCTGATGAACGTGCTTTCCGGCGTCTACCCGGAAGGGACCTATACCGGCGATCTTGTCGTGGACGGCGAGATCTGCCGCTTCAAAAGCATCCAGCAGTCTGAGCATGCCGGTATCGCCATTATCCACCAGGAGCTGGCGCTGATCCCGATGCTGAGCATTGCGGAAAATATTTTTATCGGAAATCCCCAGATGAAGCACGGTGCGATCGACTGGATCCAGACCCGGATCAAGGCGGCGGCGCTGATGGAGCGCGTCGGCCTGACGGACGATCCCGATACGCCCATCAACCAGATCGGCGTCGGCAAGCAGCAGCTCGTCGAGATCGCCAAGGCCCTGAGCAAAAACTGTAAGGTCCTCATCCTGGACGAGCCCACGGCAGCGCTCAACGAGCGCGACAGCCGTAATCTTCTGGATCTGCTGAAGACCCTTCAGCAGGAGGGCATCACCTGTATCATCATTTCCCATAAACTCAACGAGATCTGTTACATTGCAAACTCCATCACGGTCCTGCGCGACGGCCGGACCGTGGCAGACTTTGAAGACGCATCTCAGGTCAGCGAAGATACGCTGATTAAACATATGGTCGGCCGGGAGCTCAGCAACCGCTACCCGCCCAGAGCCCACAAGCCCAGCGAAGACGTTTTCTTTGAAGTGAAAGACTGGTGCGTGCACCATCCGGAATTCCCGGAAAAGCTCGTCATCAAGCATGCGGATATCCAGCTGCGCAGAGGCGAGGTCGTAGGTCTGGCCGGTCTGATGGGCGCGGGCCGCACGGAATTTGCCATGAGTGTATTCGGCAAGAGCTACGGCTGTTCGATCACCGGCGAGGTGTACAAGGGCGGCAGGAAGATCGACGTCAGTACTGTTCCGAAGGCGATCGAAAACGGCATCGCCTATCTCTCCGAGGACCGCAAAACCTACGGCCTGATCCTCACGGAGACGATCAGCAAAAATATCTCCATGGCGAACCTCAAGCGCATTTCCAAGGCCGGTGTCCTGAATCTGAATAAAGAGATCAAGGAGACCGGGGAAAACGCAAAGCAGTTCGGCGTAAAATGTGCGAGCATTTTCCAGAACGCGGGCAATCTTTCCGGCGGCAACCAGCAGAAGGTCGTTCTGGCCAAGTGGATGTTCAACCTGCCGGATGTGCTCATTCTGGACGAGCCGACCCGCGGCATCGACGTGGGCGCAAAATACGACATCTATTGCATCATCAACGAGCTGGCGGCCAGCGGCAAGTGCGTGCTGGTCATCTCCTCCGAGCTTCCGGAGCTTCTGGGTGTCTGCGACCGCATCTATGTCATGAACGAGGGTGAGATCAAGGGCGAAAAGCTTGTGCAGGACGCCACGCAGGAAAACATCATGCGCTTACTCATTTAGGATTGGAGATACTACAATGAAAAAAGAACAAGTTATGAAGACGCTTCGCGCCTACAGCATGGTCATTGTTCTCGTCGTGATCGCAGTTTTGTTCCATCTGCTTACGAACGGCCTGATCTTCACGGCCATGAACCTGACCAATATCATTCTGCAGAACTCCTACGTCGTCCTGCTTATCCTTGGCATGCTTCCCGTCATCCTGACCGGCAACGTCGACCTGTCTGTCGGTTCCGTGCTGGCCTTCGTCGGCGCCATCGCCGCCATCCTGCAGGTCAACTACCACTGCGGCGTTCTGGTCACGCTGTTGGTCTCTCTGCTGGTCGGCATTCTGATCGGCTGTTGGCAGGGCATGTGGATTGCCTATTTTGATATCCCTGCCTTCCTCGTGACGCTCTCCGGCGAGCTGGTCTTCCGCGGTCTGACGCAGGTCGTGCTGGACGGCGCGTCCATCGGCCCGTTCTCTGATACCTTCCGCGCCATCGCCTCCAGCTTCATCCCGGATCTCTTCGGCGGAAGCGGCTTCCATCTGACGACGATGATCCTGGCTGTGCTGGCCTGCGCGGTGTATGTCTACCTGCAGCTGCACGGCCGTGCGGACAAACAGCGCCACGGCGTGCCGGTCCGCCCCATTACCGGCTTTATCATCAAGTGTGTCGTGATGTGCGTCGTCATCCTCTACCTCTCCTGGCAGATGGCCAGCTATAACGGCTATCCGACCGTCCTTATCATCATGCTGGTCCTGTGCCTGGTCTACAGCTTCATCTGCAGCCGCACGATCTTCGGCCGCGGCCTGTACGCCATCGGCGGTAACCGCAAGGCGGCCATGCTCTCCGGCGTCAAGGACCGGCTGTACTTCTTCCTGGCCTATGCCAACATGGGCCTCATGAGCGCTGTGGCCGCTCTGGTCTACGCTGCCCGCCTCAACGCGGCAACACCCAAGGCCGGTGTCAACTTTGAGCTTGACGCCATCGCGGCCTGCTTCGTCGGCGGCGCGTCCGTCACCGGCGGCGCCGGTACGATCGGCGGCGCGCTGGTCGGCTGCTTCGTCATTGGCATCCTCAATAACGGTATGTCCATGATGGGCATTTCCGCCGACTGGCAGCAGACGGTCAAGGGCCTCGTCATCCTGGCCGCCGTCGCCTTCGACCTCGTGCCGAAGCGGAAAAAGAAATAAACATCCGGTTCCCCTTTTGCGCATGCACCCGCCTCGGGTGCATGCGTTTTTTTCTGTGCGGGCCGGACGAAGGTGGGCGCTGGGGGCTTGATACAAAACGCCCGGCGGGCGCTTTTGCGCTGGCCGGGCGAATGGCGGATTAAAAGGGGAGGGGGAGCAGCTCCAGCAGCAGGTTTGCTGCGCTGGCCAGCGTCATGACGAGGATGGGGCTGAGCTTCGTTCTGCGCAGCAGCAGAAGACTGCTTGCGAAGATCACGACCAGCCGCCAGTTCGTGCCCGCGAACGTCACGGCCTCGTCCCAGAACGCGGTGACGAGAATGCTGACGCCTGCCGAGGCGATCATCGCCACGACGGCCGGGCGCAGCGAGGTGAGCACGCCCTGCAGCAAAGAAAGTTTGCGGTAGCGCAGATACAGCCGTGCCAGCAGCGTCACCAGCACGCACGACGGCAGCATGCACCCCACCGTCGCCGCCAGCGCGCCCGAAACTCCCGCCACGCGCAGCCCGACGAATGTCGCCGCGTTGATGGCGATCGGCCCCGGCGTCATCTGCGAGATGGTGACAAGGTCGGTGAATTCCGCCATGCCGAGCCAGCCGTGCTGCGTGACGATCTGCGCCTGGATGAGCGGCATGGCCGCGTAACCGCCGCCGAAGCTGAACAGGCCGATCTGCAGAAAGCTCCAGAACAGCTGCAGCAGGATCATCCGGCCTTCCTCCTTCCGAGCAGCGTCCGCGCCGTCCCCAGCGCGATGCAGCCGAGCACGATATAGACCACATTGACCTTGCACACGCACGAGAGTACAAAGGCGGCGGCCATGATGAGCATCGACGAGAGGCTTTCTGCCGCGCGATATCCGCGCCCATGTCCCACACGACCGACGCGATGACCGCGCCGACGCCTGCCTGCATCCCGGACAGCACCCGGCTGACCACGGCGTTGTCCCGGAACAGCTGATAGAAATAGGAGACGAGCGCGATGATGACGAACGGTGGGATGACGGTGGCGACGGCCGCGGTGAGTGCCCCAGCCAGCCCTGCGAGCTTGTAGCCCACGACGATCGCGCCGTTGACCGCGATGGGGCCGGGGGAGGACTGCGCGATGGCGACAAGATCGAGCATCTCGTCCTCACCGATCCAGTGCCGCTCGTCCACGAACCGCTTTTTCATCAGCGAGACGATCACATAGCCCCCGCCGAAGGTGAACGCACTGAGATACAGCGTGGAAAAAAACAGCTGGGGCAGAACGCTTTTTTTCTTCATGCGATCCTTCCTTTCTGCTTCCCAGTATATCGCATCCGGCGGCAGAAGTAAAACCGGATCCGCAAAAAAATCCCGGCCGAGGGTTCTGGCCGGGATGCGTTTGATGTGCTCAGGTCTGCGCCGCGCCGTCGACGCTGACGACAGTGCCGGTCACGTAGCTGGCCAAGTCGCTTGCCAGGAACAAAAAGACGTTGGCGACCTCCTCCGGCTCGCCGATGCGCCGCAGCGGGATCGGCGCGGAGATCCGCGCGACCAGCTCCTCCGGCAGCGCCGCGACCATGTCCGTGCGCGTCACGCCCGGCGCGATCGCTGTTTTTCCCTGCAGCAGTTCGTACCTCCTGAAACCAGAATTTTTATGCCCCTAGGATACCACATCCTAATGAAAAAACACCAATCCGGGTATCTAAACGCGGATATTTATGAAATACGATATATCAAAAACAGCATAAGGCAAAAGGCTCCCCTTCCAGGGGAGCTGTCAGCCGCAGGCTGACTGAGAGGTTGTCACAAATTTACATAAAAAATCAAACCGCAAGTTTAGCTTGCGGTTTGAAAAGGAAGAAATGGGCTCAGAGGAAAAGAGACTCCGCGAATAGCGGGGGCTCGTTCCGTCGAGGCCGGTTCTGACGCGCCTCCGGCGGCCCCTTCTTTTCCGTCTTGCCGGAGAAGAAGGGGGAGAAAAGGGCGCTGGGTTATGGTTTGGTGCATCCTGCCTCTGATTTTAGGCGGGAACCAATGTTTCAGGCGTCGTTCCACACGATAGTCACCCTACGGGCCTCTTGGTACGCGCCGCCTGATACGGAGGTATCAAATTTGTAACTAGTTGTCGTAGAACAACTGCTATAAATAGAAGGTGCAGACCGGATTTGCCGGGCTGCACCTTTTTGCATTGGATTTCATTATTTGCTTTGCACCTTGTAGGGGCGGGGCTCTGCTCCGCCCGCGGGTGCCGGTTTCGACGGAAGAACGGGTGCTCAGCCTTCCGACGGGAACGGCACGAAGGTCTGAAAGAGGATCTGGAGGTTATCGATCTGTTTATCGGTGTGGAAGTGGCCGCAGAACCAGTGGTCATAGCGGAGGCGGGATTCGATCGCGTCCATCCAGAGCTCGGTCGTGCAGTCGACGGTGGATTGGTCGAGGTCGGGCTTGAGGGCTTCGAGGGGCTTATAGCGCAGCGGGCAGGTGTGCGTCAGCACGACGGGCATCTGCCAGCCGCGGCGCGCGAGCAGGGCTTCGACCTGCCGCTTTGTCTCGTCCGAGGGCTGCTCGTCCGGCCACCAGCCGAGGCCCTTGACCAGCCGGTATTCCTTGCCGGTGGAGTACGCGCCGCCTACGACGAGGCAGTCGGTCCCCGCGAACCGGTAGACCTCGCCGTCCACCGCGAACAGCAGGTTCGGATACTGCGGCTCGTACAGGATATTCCCGCCGTGGAAGCTGCCCTCCACGTAGCCTGGGATGTCCTGCGGCCGGTTCTCGCGGTTGCCGTGCAGGGAGAAGATCGTGATGGGGAACTGCGAGGCGCGCGTCTTCAAAAACCGGTCGCGCTCGCCGCCGCCGAAGTTGAAGCCGGAGTCGCCGAGAATGATCAGAATATCGTCCGTCGTGGTCTGCTGTTCGCGGCAGAACGCCTCCACGCGGTCAAAATGTCCGTGTGTGTCGCCGGTGAGCCAGATCATGCCTTGTCCTCCTTTGCGTCGGTCAGCGCCTGACGGCCGCGGTTTTTGACCAGCAGGATCTGCGCCAGAATGGCGATGGCCAGCTCCTCCGGCGTCTCGCCGCCGAGATCGAAGCCGATGGGCGTGCAGACCGTGTCCAGTTGCGCCTGCGGGACACCGAGGCTGCGCAGCCGCTCAAACAGCGCGGCGATCTTTCTCCGGCTGCCGAGCATGCCGACGTAGGCCGCGTCTTTTTCGAGCGCGGCGTGCAGCGCTTCGCCGTCCTGCGTGTGGCTGTGGCCGCAGATCACGAAAAACGCCCCAGGCGAGACCGCCTGCGCGGCGATCCCCTCGTAAAAATCGCCCGCGACCGGGAAGAACCGGTCGGCCAGCGCCGCGGCCTCCGCGACGGCCTCCTGCGGCCGGTCGTCAAAGAGCCAGAGCTCGAAGCCCGTGAGCTTCGCCGCGCGCAGCACGCACGTGCCCACGTGCCCGCCGCCGCAGACGACGAGCAGCGGCCGCGTGCCGTACACCTCGATGAACACCTGCAGCGCTCCGCCGCAGGCCATGCCGCTCGCCGCCGCCTGCGGCACGACTTCGTAGCGCACGAGGCGGTTTTTGCCGCAGCGGATGGCATCGGCGGCGTCTTTTTTCGCCCGCAGCTCGGCAAGTCCGCCGCCGATGGTCCCGGCGCTGCGGCCGTCCGCGTAGACGAGCATTTTGCCCTCGGTCCGGGGCGTGGAGCCGGTCGCCTCCACGATGGTGGCGACGGCGTAGGGCGTGCGCTGCTGCCGCGCGAGCAGCTGCAGCTGCAGAAGGTCTTCCATACTGCCTCCTCTCCCGGCCGGGCCGGGACACAATTTACGATTTATCGGTGATCACAGCAGCATCAGCAGGGTGCCGGCAACGACGAGGGTGAGGCCGAGGGCGGCTTTTTTCGTCAGCTTTTCGTGGAACACGAGGTAGGAGAACAGGATGGTCACGAGGATGCTCAGCTTGTCGATGGGGGCGACGACGCTGGCCGGGCCGTCCTGCAGGGCCTTGTAGTAGCAGAGCCAGCTGCCGCCCGTGGCCAGGCCCGACAGGCAGATGAAGCCAAGCTCGCCCTTCGGCACCTCCCGGAGCTTCGCGCCCTTGCCCGTCACGAACACCATCATCCACGACATCACCAGCACCACGCCCGTGCGGATGGCCGTGCCGAGGTTCGATTCCACGCCGGAAATGCCGACTTTGCCGAGGATGGAGGTCAGGCTCGCGAACACCGCCGAACCGGCCGCGTACAAAAGCCAGCTCGCGCCCGTCTTCGCCGCGCCGGACGACTGCTTTTTCCCGATCATCAGATACGTGCCCGCAGCGATGCATACGATGCCAGCGCCCTTGGCAAGGCTCAGGCTCTCATGCAGGAAGACGACCGCCAGCAGGATCGTCAGCACCGTGCTGGACTTGTCGACCGGTACGACCTTGTTGATATCGCCGATCTGCAGCGCGCGGAAGTAGCAAAGCCAGCTCGCGCCTGTAGCCAGGCCCGAGAGGATCAGAAACAGCAGCGTCTTGCCGCCGAGCTGCGTGATCTGGCTCTGCGAGCCGACGAGAAAGACCATCAGCCACGAAAACACCAGCACCACGATCGTCCGGATGGCGGCGGCGACCGTCGAATCCGTTTTCCGGATGCCGCACTTGGCGAGCACCGCGGTCAGTCCGGCGAACAGCGCCGAACCGAATGCATAGAGGACCCACATGGTTCCCCGCTCCTTTTTTATTATGCGCTCCGGTGCTTGCCGCCGGAACGCCTTTTATTTTAGCACGTTTTTCACAGAAGGGAATAGGCAGCGTCGGAAAACCGGCGAAAAAGGGCTTGACAAACGTCCGAAAGCGGACTATACTGCGAAAGTCCGATTTCGGACGGAAATGGAGGAGTCCGCATGGACCGCAATGCCTACCAGATGCTCATCGCTTTCAACCGGGAGACGAAGAAGCTCGACGACGTGTACCGCAGCGCCGCGAAAAGCTGCGGCATCTCCGAATGCGCGTTCTGGATCCTCTACACGCTGCGGGTGGAGGAGAAGTCCTTCACGCAGGCGGAGATCTGCGAATTTCTCATCGAGCCGAAGCAGACGGTCAACTCCGCGCTCAAAAAGCTCGAGGCGAAGGGCTATCTGACCCTGTCCGCCGGCGCGGACCAGCGCAGCAAGCGCGTCTGCCTGACTGAAAAGGGCGAGCGGTTCGTCAAGGCGCACGTCGACCGCGTCCCGGAGGCGGAGGCCGCGGCGCTCGGGGCCATGACGGCCGCGGAGCGCGACGCGCTGATCCGCCTGACCGGCCGCTACCGCGCGCTGTTTGCGCAGAAATTAAACTGTATCTGAAAAGGAGAGCCGCTCCCCGGCGGCGCGAAAATAACCTATGAAACGACCCATCCAGCTTTCCGACCATTTTACCTACCGGAAGCTGCTGCAATTTGTCTTCCCGTCCATCGTCATGATGATCTTTACCTCGATCTACGGCGTGGTGGACGGGCTGTTTGTCTCCAATTATGCCGGTAAGACCGCGTTCGCGGCCATCAATCTGGTCATGCCGTTCATTATGGTGCTCGGCGGCATCGGCTTCATGATCGGCACGGGCGGCACAGCACTCGTGTCCAAGATCCTCGGCGAGGGGGATCAGGAGAAGGCCAGGCGCTATTTCTCCATGATGATCCTCTTTACCGTGCTGGTCGGCCTGATCCTGACGGTCCTCGGTGTTGTGTTTATGGAGCCGGTCGCACTGTTTCTCGGTGCAACGCCGGAGATGCTGACCGACTGCGTGCTCTACGGCCGCATCGTCAACGCCTTCACGGCCGCGTTCATGCTGCAGAACGTGTTCCAGAGCTTTCTGATCGCGGCGGAGAAGCCGAAGCTCGGTCTGGCCGCGACGGTCGCGGCGGGCGTGACGAATATGGTGCTCGACGCGCTGTTCGTCGCGGTCTTCCACTGGGGCATCGCGGGCGCGGCCATCGCCACGGGCCTGAGCCAGTGCGCCGGCGGGCTGTTCCCGCTGCTCTATTTCCTGCGCCCGAACACGAGCAAGCTCTGCCTCGTCCGGACGAAGCTGGAGCTGCAGCCGATCCTGAACGCCTGCGGCAACGGCTCATCCGAGCTGATGAGCAATATCTCGTCCTCCATCGTCAGCATGGTCTATAACTTCCAGCTGCTCAAATACCTCGGCGAGGACGGCGTATCGGCCTATGGCGTTTTGATGTACGTCCAGTTTGTCTTCGTTGCCATCTATATCGGCTATTCCATCGGCTGCGCGCCGATCGTCGGCTTCCACTACGGCGCGCAGAACCACCCGGAACTCAAAAACATGCTGCGCATGAGCGTCATCCTGATGAGCGCCTCCGGCGTCGTGCTGACGGTACTCGCGCGGGTACTGGCCGCGCCGCTGGCGAAGATCTTCGTCGGGTACGACGAGGGACTGTTCACGCTGACGTGCCATGCGTTCCGGCTGTTTTCCTATGCGTTTTTGTTTGCGGGATTCAACATTTTCGCCTCGTCGTTCTTTACTGCGCTCGGCAACGGGCTGATCTCTGCGGCCATTTCGTTTTTGCGCACGCTGGTGTTCCAGACGTCCTCCGTCATCCTCCTGCCCCTGCTCCTCGGCGTCGACGGCATCTGGTACGCTATCACCGCCGCCGAGATCTTCGCCACCCTCATCTCCATCATCTTCCTGCTGGCAAAACGGAGAAAATACCACTATATGTAAGTGCACACCCCAAGGCTCCCCTTCCAGGGGAGCTGTCAGCGCAGCTGACTGAGAGGTTGTAGCAAATCTGCGACTGCTTGTTGTCTCCGACGGCCCCATCTTTTCTCTCGCAAGAGAAAAGATGGGGGAGAAAAGAGTGCTTGGGGGACGCGGGGTGCATCCTGCCTCTGCATTCAGGCGGGAGTCAATGTTTCAGGCGTCGTTCCACTCGGTGGTCACCTCACGTATGTCTTGGTACGCGCCGCCTGATACGGCGGGCATCAGATTTGTAACTAGTTGCCTTAGAATATCTGCTATCAATAGAAGGTGCAGGCCAAATTTGATGGTCTGCACCTTTTTGCGGGGAAGTCTTTTTTATTTGCTCTGCACCCGGTGGGGACGGGGCTCGGCTCCGCCCAAAACCTTTCTGATTTTTGAGTATTATCAGCTGTCGCGGGAAAGATCCAAGAAAACCGAAGCGGTTTTCTTGGTCGGTTCAAGGGAGTCTGAGGGGAAATCGAAATCCCCGCCAAACCGTGAATTCAGTTCGCGGTTTGGAAAGGAAGAAATGAGCACAGAGGATAAGAGACGTCGCTTGCGGCGGCTCGTTCCGTCGTGGTCATTTCTGACGCGCCAGCGTTTTCTTTTGGAGAAGCAAAAGAAAACGCTGTGCCGCAGTCGCTGATTTGCTGCAGCGTATCAGCCTTACGGTAAGCCCATGCCACAGAGATGCTATCTCTGCCATCAGCTCTCTTTTGGCGCTGCCGGGCCGGGGGTTTGGGCGCGGCGGAGGGCTTCGAGGCCGAGGAGCAGGCAGATGCCGAGGATGAAGCCGAGCCAGTCAAAGCTCTGCAGGCTGACGGGCGGCTGTGGGGCGTCCAGCCCGGCCGGGCCCATGACGATGGCGTAGAGCGAGCCCGCCATCAGCCCCAGGATCAGCCAGTCCATCTGGCTGCGGTATTTTCTGAGCGCGGCGCGGATGGCGTGGATGGAAAGTCCGATCCCGGCGATCACGCCGAGCCCCAGCGCGATCAGCCCGGGCATGACCGAAAAGTCCAGCCCCAGAAACGCCTTGATCGCCCCGATGGCGGGCAGGTACACGCCCGCGATGAGCAGGAGCGTCGAGCCGGAGATGCCCGGCAGCACCATCGCGGTGATGGCGACGGCGCCGGAGACGAAAATGTAGCCCAGCATCCAGACCGGCGCGCCGGCAAAGCGGATGGCGACGCCCGCGGCGTTCGTCCGCAACAGCGTCAGAAGCACGACGAGCAGCAGGCCGAACAGGGCGAAGGGGCAGTTGCGGGCCTGCCCCTGCAGCACGCGCCGCTCCGCCCGGATGACGAACGGGAACGAGGCCAGCGTCAGCCCCAGAAACAGGCTGCTCATAAAATAGACCTGCGACGCAAACAGCTCCGCGAGCGCGGCCACGCTCGCGACCATCCCCACGACCCAGCCGAGGCCGAGCTGCAGAAGATAGCGGACGGCGGCTCTGCGCGCGTCCTTGTCCTTCCCGAACAGTTGATGCAGTGCGTCAAGAAACCGGTCGTAAAAGCCCAGAATAAATGCGATCGTTCCGCCGGATACGCCGGGGACGCTGTCGGCCAGCGCCATACAGAACCCATGAAATGCTGTCAGAACCATAAAGGCTGCTCCTTCCCGGCGGCCTTGCCGCCGTGTGATCGATCTTATGGATCAAGGATAGACCACACATTTAAAAAGCAGATAACGAATTTTCAAACAGAGTTTAAACTGCGTCCGTGCGCAGCCGGTAGCCGACGCCCCAGACAGTCTGCAGGAGCTTCGGGCTGGCCGGGTCGTCCTCGAGCGTTTCGCGGATGCGGCCGATGTGGACGGCGACGGTGATGTTGTCGCCCATTGACTCGAGACCCCAGATCATCTCATACAGGTCCTCCCGGCTGAACACCTGCTCCGGGTGGCGCATGAGAAACAGCAAAAGCTCGTATTCCCGGTTCTTGAGCGGGAGCTCCACGCCGTTTTTGAAGATCTGCCGCGCGTCGAGCTTTGCCGTGAGCGGGCCCACGGTGAGTACGGTCGGCTCGGCCGGCGACGGCTGCAGCCGACCCACCTGCGCCAGATGCGCCTTCACGCGTGCGACGAGCACGCTCGGGGAAAACGGCTTTTCGATATAGTCGTCCGCACCGAAGCCGAGACCGCGGATCTTGTCCGCGTCGCCGGTCCGGGCCGAGACCATCAGGATGGGCAGCTTTTTCTGCTCGCGCACCTGCCGGCAGATCGTGAACCCGTCCACCCCGGGCAGCATCAGATCGAGCGGCAGCAAGACCGCCGCGATCGCGACAGGGATCAGGATCATCACAAGATTCGAGCGCGCAAGGCGCCTGCGGATCGTCATAAAAACGCACCTCCGGCCATTTGCTGCGACCAGTATAGCATATCCCGGGCCGAAAGTTAAAACTGTTTTGAAACAATCCGCGACGGACGGAAAAACTGCCGGTTTTTCCGCAAAGAGACACCGGAAAACCGGCGATTCGACGTATTGACAATTTTTCTGCCCGTGTTATAATGTGGCTGTCTGAAAAAAATATAAAATTGTAGCGTCTGGGTGTCCGCCGAGAGGCGGGTGAAAAGGGAATCCGGTGTGAATCCGGAGCGATGCAGTCACTGTGTACGGGAGCTGGACTGTAAAAACCACTGGGAGACCGGGAAGGGCAGGGCAGCGATGATCAAAGTCAGGAGACCTGCCCAGACGTGGAATTTCAATTCCGCTGTCTACGGATTGACCTTCCTGCAAGTTTGTAAGCATTTTCGCCCTTTTTCCGGGGCGGAGCGCGGACATACGATACGGTTAGGGAGAACGGCTGCGGAGACGCAGCCGTTTTTTAGCGTCAGCTGACAAGAGCCCACATGGTTTTCCCGGGCCTGAACAGCAGCTGGCGTCGTTATCCTCGTTGATGGGCGTCAGCCCATCTGCCTCGTCTGCCTTGCCATCTGCCGTCCATGCTCCGGGAAAACTCGAAGACCCACCGGGCGCTCCGGCGCGTTTTTTGTAAGGCAGAGAATGCAATCTTGCTGATGCAAGTTAAGGACGATAACGTAACGAAAGGCGGGCCGGAACGTCCGGCGGGCATGTGTGCTCTTGCCAACTGACGCTATATTTCTTTCAGAACATTTTTGAAAAGAGGTAGATCCCCATGAAAAAGACCATCGCACTCCTGCTCGCAGCCGTGATGCTGCTGGGCCTGCTTGCTGCCTGCAGCAAGACCGAAGCACCCGCACAGGAAGAGACCCCCGCCGAAGAACCCGAAGCAGCCGCACAGGAAGAGACCCCCGCCGAAGAACCCGAGCAGCCCGCCGAGGAGCAGCCCTCGCAGGAAGAACTCGATCAGGAAGCCGCCGACAACGTCGCCGCGCTCATCGACGCCATCTACGTGCAGGAGCGCACCGATGACACCGACGCGCAGTGCGAAGCGGCCGAGGCCGCGTGGGACGCGCTGACCGACGCGCAGAAGGAACTCGTCGAGGGCGAGGAAGCCAGCCCCGAGTACTTCGGCCGCGACACCGGCGACGCCTCGCTGGATGACGCCCGCAACCAGGACGAGATCGGCGAAAATGAGCTGCTGGTCGTCTCCTTCGGCACGTCCTTCAACGACAGCCGCGTGGCCGACATCAAGGGCATCGAAGACGCCCTGCAGGCCGCGTACCCCGACTGGTCCGTCCGCCGCGCCTTCACCGCGCAGATCATCATCAACCACATCCAGGCCCGTGACGGCGAGAAGATCGACAACATGACCCAGGCGCTCGACCGTGCGGTCGCCAACGGCGTCAAGAACCTTGTCGTCCAGCCGACGCACCTGATGCACGGTGCGGAGTATGACGAGATGTGCGAAGCCATCGAGGCATACAAGGATCAGTTTGAATCCGTCTCCATCGCAGAGCCGATGCTCGGCGAGGTCGGCTCCGACGCCACCGTCATCAACGCCGACAAGGAAGCTGTCGCCAAGGCCATCACCGCCGCTGCCGTCTCCGAGGCCGGCTTTGAGAGCCTCGAGGCTGCCAAGGACGCCGGTACCGCCTTCGTCTTCATGGGCCATGGTACCGCGCACGTCGCCAAGGTCACCTACAGCCAGATGCAGGCCCAGATGCAGAACCTCGGCTATGAGAACGTCTTCATCGGCACCGTCGAGGGCGAGCCGGAGGAGACCTCCGCAGAGGCCGTCATCGAGGCCGTCAAGGCTGCCGGTTACACCAACGTCGTCCTGCGCCCGCTGATGGTCGTTGCCGGCGATCACGCCAACAACGATATGGCCGGTTCCGACGATGATTCCTGGAAGACCATGTTTGAGGCTGCCGGCTTCACCGTCGACTGCCAGATCCACGGCCTCGGCGAGATCGCCGATGTCCAGGCGCTCTACGTTGCCCACACCAAGGCTGCGATCGACGCGCTGAACGCATAAATATCCTGATCACCCGGCTCCGGGGCGGCAGCGGCCGCCCCGGAGCGAACTGCGCTCTATGGAGGAGATCCCAATGAAAAAGCTGATCGCACTTGCCCTGTCTGCGCTGCTGCTGTTTGCCCTGCTGACCGGCTGCGCACAAAAAGAGGCCGAGCCTGCCGCCGCAGAGCCGGCGCAGCCCGCCGCCGAAGCCCCGGCAGAAGCCCCCGCGGACGAAGAAGTCCCCGCAGAGGCGCCCACCGAGGAGCCTGCGGAAGAACCGGCTCCCGCCAAGCCCGCCCTGCCCGACGGCGTCTATACCGCTGAATTCAACACCGACAGCAGCATGTTCCACGCGAACGAGGCCTGCGAGGGCAAGGGCACGCTGACCGTCAAGGACGGCAGCATGACCATCCACGTCAGTCTCGCGTCCAAGAGCATCGTCAACCTGTTCTATGGTCTGGCCGAGGATGCGCAGAAGGACGGCGCGGAGCTCCTGCAGCCCACGACCGACACCGTCACCTATTCCGACGGCCTGTCCGACGAGGTCTACGGCTTCGACATCCCCGTCCCCGCGCTGGATACGGAGTTTGACGTCGCCCTCATCGGCAAGAAGGGCGTCTGGTACGACCATAAGGTCTCCGTCACCGACCCCGTTCCCGCTGCGGAAGCCGGGAAGACCGTTCAGGACCTCGGCCTGGCCGACGGCGTCTACACGGCCGAGCTCACATTCGCGGGCGGCTCCGGCAAGGCGCAGGTCCTTTCGCCCTGCACCCTGACCGTGCAGGACGGCGCGGCCACCGCCGCGATCGTCTGGAGCAGCAGCAAGTATGACTATATGCTGGTAAACGGCGAACGCTATGACGTGTTGTCGACGGAGCTCGGCTCGACGTTCGAGATCCCCGTCGAGGCCTTTGACACCGACCTGACCGTCATCGGCGACACCACCGCCATGAGTACGCCCCACGAGATCGAATACACCCTGAACTTCTCGTCTGCCAGCCTGCAGGCGGCGGACGAATGAAGCCGCGGATCCTTGCGCTGCTGCTGGCGCTTTTGATGCTGTGCGGCTGCGCCGCCCCGCAGAAGGCCCCGGCCGAGCAGCCCGCACCGGAGCAGCCCGCGGCCATAGTCACGTGGGACAGCCTGACGTTTGACCGTGCGCTGCCCCTCTCCTACGCCAAGCAGTTCACGGTTTCCTACGCGGGCGAGGACTATACGCGCATCACCATCGGCGAGGATCAGACGTTTCTGCTCGTGGCCGAGAGTGCGCCGGTCCCGGCGGGCGTGCCGGAGGACGTGACCGTCCTGCAGCAGCCGCTGGACCATATCTATCTCGTCGCCACGGCGGCGATGGACTTTTTCCGGGCGCTTGACGCCGTGGACCGCATCGCGCTCAGCGGCCAGAAGGAGTCGGACTGGTATATTGATGAGGCGAAAGCCGCCATGCAGGCCGGGACCATGGTCTACGCCGGAAAATATTCCGCGCCCGACTATGAGACCATCCTGGCAGAAGGCTGCAATCTTGCGATCGAAAACACCATGATCTATCACACGCCGGGGGTCGTCGAGCAGCTGGAGTCGGTCGGCGTGCCCGTGCTCATCGAGCGCTCGAGCTACGAATCGGACCCCCTCGGCCGCATAGAATGGCTGAAGCTCTACGGCGCGCTGGTCGGCAAGGAAGATGCGGCCTGCGCGGCCTATGACGCGCTGCTGCAGGATCTGCAGCCCGTGCTCGCGCAGGAGCCGGCGGGCAAGACCGTCGCCTTCTTCTACATCACCTCGGCCGGCGCGGTCAACGTGCGCAAATCCGGCGATTATATCGCCAAGGCCATCCGGATGGCGGGCGGCGACTACGTCTCGTTCGACGAGAGCGGCGAGGAAAACGCCCTCTCGACCATGACCATCCAGATGGAATCGTTCTACGACGCCGCGGCGGACGCGGACGTGCTCATCTACAACAGCACCATCGACGGCGAGCTGGACTCGCTGGACGCCCTGCTGGCCAAAAGCCCGCTGCTCGCGGACTTTAAGGCCGTGCAGACCGGCAATGTCTGGTGCATCACCAAAAACTTTTATCAGGAATCGCTCGCGCTCGGCGATCTGATCCTCGACGTCCACGCCGTTCTGAACGACAAGGACGCGGGCGATCTGCGGTTCCTGCGGAAACTATCATAATACAGGAGGAGCAGTATGGAAAAGACCCGGAGACTACGGACATGGGGCGGTTTTCTGCTGCTCCTTCTGCTGCTTTTGATTTTTTTGATCTGGAACATCCTCGCGGGGAGCGTCCGGCTCCCCGCGTCAGAAATATGGACGATACTGCAGGGCGGGGGAGAACTCTCGCAGCGCAGGATCCTGCTGCAGATCCGCCTGCCGCGGCTGCTGGCGGCGCTGATCCTCGGCGGGGCCTTGTCGGTCTCGGGGTATCTGCTGCAGACGTTTTTTCATAACCCCATCGCCGGCCCCTTCGTCCTCGGCATCTCGTCCGGCGCGAAGCTGACGGTGTCGGTCACCATGGTCACGCTGCTCAGCCGGGGGCTGGTGTCCACGCCGGCAGTGCTGATCGCGGCGGCGTTCGCGGGCGCGATGCTCTCGATGGGCTTCGTGCTGGCGATCTCCAGGAAGGTCCGGCGCATGAGCCTGCTCGTGGTCTGCGGCGTCATGATCGGCTATATCTGCACGGCGCTGACCGATTTCATCGTCACCTTCGCCGACGATTCCAACATCGTGAACCTGCACAACTGGTCGCTCGGCTCGTTCTCCGGCATGAGCTGGGAGAACGTGCGGACCATGGTGCTGGTCTGCGGTGCGGCGCTGGTGCTGGCCTTTTTCCTCTCGAAGCCCATCCGGGCCTACCAGCTGGGCGAGGTGTACGCGCAGAACATGGGCGTCCACCTGCGCGCGTTCCGCACGGCGCTGATCTTGCTCTCGAGCGTCCTGTCCGCCTGCGTGACGGCGTTCTCCGGGCCCATTTCCTTTGTCGGCATCGCCGTGCCGCACCTCATGAAATCCCTGTTCGGGACGGCCGAGCCGCTCATCCTCATCCCGGCGTCCTTCCTCGGCGGCGGCGCGTTCTGCCTGCTCTGCGATCTGATCGCCCGCACGGCCTTCGCGCCGACCGAGGTCAGCATCAGCTCCGTGACGGCCGTGTTCGGCGCGCCCATCGTCATCTACATGATGATCCACAGAAAGGCGGGATAAGATGGAAGCCTATCTGCAGACAGAAGACCTTGCCGTCGGCTATCAGGGCAGGACCCTGATCGGCGAAATTTCACTTGCCGTGCAGCGCGGGAGGATCGTCACGCTCATCGGCCCGAACGGCTCCGGCAAGTCGACCATCCTCAAGACCATCGCCGGGCAGCTGCCGCGCATCGGCGGCGCCGCGTATTTGGACGGCGAGGAGCTGCGCGCACGCAGCCGCAACGCCATCGCCCGCCGCATGGCCATCCTCATGACCGCCCGCATGAACCCGGAGCTCATGACCTGCCGCGACGTGGTCAGCAGCGGCCGCTATCCCTATACGGGAAAGCTCGGCATCCTGACCGCGGAAGACAGAAAGATCGTGGACGAGAGCCTGCGCCGCACCGACGCGGAGGCCTTCGCCGACCGGCCCTTCCAGGCCGTCAGCGACGGGCAGCGGCAGCGCATCCTGCTCGCCCGCGCGCTCTGCCAGCAGCCGGAGCTCATCGTGCTCGACGAGCCGACGAGCTATCTCGATATCCGCTATAAGCTGGAGCTGCTGACCATCCTCAAGCGCATGGTGCGCGAGGAGGAGCTGGCTGTGCTCATGTCGCTGCACGAGCTGGATCTGGCGCGGCGCGTGTCCGACACCGTCGTGTGCGTCGCGGGCGACCACATCGACCGCGTCGGCCCGCCGGAGGAGATCTTCACGCGCGACTACATCGCAAAGCTCTACCACATGGAGCCGGGGCGGTACGACCCCTGCTTCTCCACGCTGGATCTCGTACCGTAGGGAGGACCATGGAACAGAAGCTACCCCGGCTCGTGATCGCCGGGACGAACAGCGGCTGCGGGAAGACGACCGTGACCTGCGCCGTTCTGCAGGCGCTGGTAAACCGGGGGCTGAGCGTCGCCGCGGCCAAATGCGGCCCGGATTACATCGACCCCATGTTCCACAGCCGCATCATCGGCGCAAAAAGCGTGAATCTCGACCCTTTTTTCTTTGACGAGGCGACGCTCCGGTATCTGCTCGCGCAGAACGCCGCGGGCTGCGCCGTCACCATCATCGAGGGCGTCATGGGCTACTATGACGGCCTCGGCCTCACCACCACGCGCGCGAGCACCTGGGAGACCGCACAGAAGACCGCCAGCCCCACGATATTGGTCGTGAACGCGCGCGGCGCGGCACTGTCCGTGCTGGCCGCGGTGCAGGGCTTTCTGCAGTTCCAGCCGCACAGCGGGATCCGCGGCGTCATCCTCAACGGCTGCACGGCCATGAGCTACGCGCCGCTGGCCGAAGAGCTCGAAGCGCGTTTCGGCATCAAAGCCTGCGGCTATCTGCCGCGCCTGCCGGCATGCACGCTCGAAAGCCGCCACCTCGGCCTCGTCACGGCTGCGGAGGTGGCGGACCTGCGCGAAAAGCTGCAGCGCCTCGCCGCCCAGGCGGAAATGAGCATCGATCTGGACCTGCTTCTGCGTCTGGCAAATGAAGCGCCGCCCCTTGCCGTCTGCCCGCCGCCGATGCCGGAAGCGGGCGAGTCCGTCCGCATCGGTGTGGCGCGCGACCGGGCGTTCTGCTTTTACTATGAAGACAGCCTCGCGCTGTTATCGTCGCTCGGCGCGGAGCTCGTGCCCTTCAGCCCGCTGGAGGACCCGGTGCTGCCGGAGGGGCTGCACGGGCTGTACCTCGGCGGCGGCTATCCGGAGCTTTCCGCCGCGCAGCTGAGCGAAAACGCCTCCATGCGCGAAAGCGTCCGCGCCGCCGTGCAGAAAGGCGTGCCCTGCATCGCCGAGTGCGGCGGGTTCATGTACCTGCTGGACGCCATCGGCAGTTATCCGATGGCCGGCGCGATCCCCGGCCGCAGTTTTGACGCCGGGAAGCTCACGCGCTTCGGCTACCTGACGCTGACCGCGCAGCGGGACAATCTTCTTTGCCGCGCGGGCGAGTCGATCGCCGCGCACGAATTTCACCGCTGGGACGCGGACGACCCCGGCGAGGCCTTCCTGGCCGAAAAGCCCTCCGGCCGCCGCTGGCCCTGCGTCCACGCGACCGGGACGCTCTATGCGGGCTACCCGCATTTCCACTTTTACGCGAATCCGGCCTTCGCCGCGAATTTTCTCGCCGCCTGCCGAAAGGAGAAGCACCGCCATGCTTGAGACCTGCAGACCCATGGACATCGAAGCGCGCAGCTTCGAGATCATCACCGAGCTTCTGGGCGACCGGAAACTCGACCCGGAAAACGCGCCTGTCATCAAGCGCGCCATCCACACCACCGCGGACTTTGACTACGCCGACAACCTCGTCTTCTCGCCCCACGCCGTGCAGACAGGGCTCGAAGCCCTGCGGTCCGGCTGCGATATCGTCACCGATACCCAGATGGCGAAGGCCGGGATCAATAAGACCATCCTCGCCTCCCTCGGCGGCGAGGTCCACTGCTTCATGTCCGACCCCGACGTCGCAGCCGAGGCAAAGTTGCGCGGCGTGACCCGCGCCTGGGTCTCGATGGAGAAGGCCGCGCAGCTCAAAAAGCCCTGCATCTTCGCCATCGGCAACGCGCCGACGGCGCTGGTATCGCTCGACGCACTCATGGCGGCGGAGCTGCTCCGGCCCGCGCTGCTGATCGGCGTGCCTGTCGGCTTCGTGAACGTGGTCGAGAGCAAGGAACTGATCATCGAGGGCGGCCGCGCGCCCTATATCGTCGCCCGCGGGCGCAAGGGCGGCAGCAATGTCGCCGCCGCCATCTGCAACGCCCTGCTCTACCAGATCCGGCGATAACATGGAGGAATACATCGTCAAGGACGGAAAAAAGCTCCGTCTCGGCTATACGACCGGCTCCTGCGCCGCCGCGGCGGCAAAGGCCGCGGCCTATATGCTGCTGACCGGCCGGGAGGCCCCGACGGTCGACCTGCTGACGCCCAAGGGCATCGCCCTGACGCTGCCGGTTTTGCAGACGGCCCGCGGCGCGGACTTCGTCTCCTGCGCCATCCGCAAGGACAGCGGCGACGACCCCGACGTGACGCGCGATGCGCTGATCTTTGCCCGCGTGCAGAAGACCGACGCGCCCGGCGTCACGATCGACGGCGGCGCGGGCGTCGGCCGCGTCACAAAGCGCGGGCTCGATCAGCCGGTGGGCGCGGCGGCCATCAATTCCGTGCCCCGCCGCATGATCGAAGAGAACGTGCGGGCGATCATGCGCCTGTGCGAGTTTCCCGGCGGATTGTCGGTCGTCATTTCCGTGCCGGAGGGCGAGGCACTGGCCCAGAAGACCTTCAATCCCCGCCTCGGCATCACCGGCGGCATCTCCATCCTCGGCACGACCGGCATCGTCGAGCCCATGAGCGAGCAGGCGCTCGTCGATACCATCCGCGTCGAGCTGCGCCAGCGGCGGGCGGACGGGGCCGACTATATCCTGCTGACCCCCGGCAACTACGGCGCGGACTACATCCGCGGCGCCATCGGCCTCGACCCGAAGACGGCCGTCCTGACCAGCAACTTCATCGGCGACGCGCTGGAAAGCTGCCGGGAGCTGGGCTTCCGGGGTGCGCTGCTCGTCGGGCATATCGGCAAGCTCGTGAAGCTCGCGGGCGGGATGTGGAATACGCACTCCCGCTTCGGCGACTGCCGCATGGAGCTGCTGGCCGCCCACGCCGCGGCGCTGGGGCTGCGGCAGGAGAAGACGCAGGAGCTGTTGTCCTGCGTCATGTGCGACGACGCGCTGCGCATCTTGCGGGAGGAGGGGCTGTATGCGCCGCTTCTTTCCCGGCTGGCAGAGCGCATCGAGGTCCAGCTGCAGCACAAATGCGGGCCGATGGCCGCCGGCGCGATCGTTTTTTCAAAGGAATACGGCTGCCTGTGCCAGACCGCGCAGGCGCAGGCACTGTTGGAGAAAATAAAGGAGAACTGAAATGGTACATTTTGTCGGCGCCGGGAGCGGCGCGGCCGATCTCATCACCGTGCGCGGAGCAAGGCTCCTCGGCGAGGCGGACGTGGTCATCTACGCGGGCTCGCTGGTGAACCCGGCGCTTTTGTCCTACACGAAGCCGGGCTGCGAGATCCACAACAGCGCGAAAATGACCCTCGAGGAGGTCATCGCCGTCATCCGCGCCGCCGAAGCGGCGGGGAAGACGACCGTCCGTCTGCACACCGGCGACTCCAGCATCTACGGCGCGGTACGTGAGCAGTTTGACGAGCTGGAAGCGCTCGGCATCGCCTATGATGTCTGCCCGGGTGTGAGTGCCTTCTGCGGCGCGGCCGCGGCATTAAAAGCAGAATACACCTTGCCGGATGTCAGCCAAACGGTTATTATAACAAGAGCGGCGGGCCGCACGCCCGTCCCGGCGCGCGAGTCCATCCGCGCCCTGGCCGCCCATCGGGCGACGATGGTGCTCTTCCTCAGCACCTCGCTTACCGAAAAGCTGCAGGAGGACCTGCTCGCGGGCGGCTATGAAGCGCAGACCCCGGCCGCCGTCGTGTACAAGGCGACGTGGCCGGAGGAGAAGATCTTTCGCTGCACCGTCGGCACGCTCCACAAGACCGTGACGGAAAACGGCCTGACCAAGACGTCTTTGATCGTCGTGGGCGGGTGTCTGGGAGACACCTATCTGCGGTCGCTCCTGTACCACCCGGGCTTCACGACCGAATTCCGGGAGGCGACGCAATGAAGCTCGCCGTCTTTGCCTACACCCGCGCGGGCTGCCGGACGGCCGGGCGCGTCTGCCGGGCTCTGCCGGAGGCGGAGCGCTGCTGCTATGCGCCGCCCCGGCTCGAAGCGCCGGGCTTTGCCGCGCTGGACGCGGGCGTCTATGGCGAGGCCTTTGCCAATATGGACGCGCTGATCTTTGTCGGCGCCTGCGGCGTCGCGGTGCGGAGCATCGCGCCCTTCGTCCGCGATAAAAAAACGGACCCGGCCGTTTTGTGCCTCGACGAGCGTGCAAGCTTCGTCATTCCGCTCCTCTCCGGCCACATCGGCGGCGCGAACGCGCTGGCCGCGCGTCTGGCCGGCGCCCTCGGCGCGGCGGCCGTCATCACCACCGCGACGGACGTGAACGGGAAATTCGCCGTCGATGCCTGGGCCGCGCAGAACGGCTGCGCGATCGAAGACTTTGCGCTTGCCAAACGCTTCGCGGCTGAAATTTTGGAGCACGATCTGCCGCTTTGCAGCGAGTTTCCGGTTTGCCCGCCCCTGCCCGGCGGCGTGGTTGCCGCGGCGGAGGGGCCGTTCGGCGTCTACATCGGCTGCCGGACCGAATCGCCGTTCGGCGTGACGCTCCGCCTCATCCCCAGAAAGCTCCGCGTCGGCCTCGGCTGCCGCCGCGGGACCGAGCAGGCGGCCATCGAGGCTGCCGTCCGGCAGGTCTTCCGGGAGAACCGGCTGGCGCTGGCCGCCATCTCCGGCGTCTCGTCGATCGACCTCAAGCAGGACGAGCCGGGGCTGCTCGCCGCCTGCCGCGCAAACGGCTGGCAGGCCCGGTTTTATTCCGCGGCGCAGCTGCGCGCCGTACCGGGCAGCTTTACGGGCTCGAACTTCGTCGCCTCCGTCACGGGCGTGGATAACGTCTGTGAGCGCGCGGCGCTCTATGGCGGCGGGCGGCTGCTGGTGCAAAAACAGGCGCTGGGCGGCGTGACCGTCGCCGTCGCCGAGGAACCTTGGGAGGTACGCTTTGGGTAAGGTACAGATCGTGGGCATCGGCCCCGGCAACTATGAAAATATGACCATCCGCGCCGACCGCGCGCTGGCCGCGTGCGACGTGATCGTGGGCTACCCGGTCTACGTCGACCTGGTCAAGGACCGCTATCCCGGCAAAGAGCTGCTTGCCACCCCCATGACGCAGGAGGCCAAACGCTGCCGCATGGCGCTCGAGCTGGCCGCGGCAGGGAAGACCGTCTGCCTGGTCTGCTCCGGCGACAGCGGCATCTACGGCATGGCCGCGCTGGTCTATCAGCTGCGTGGCGAGGCGCAGGAGCCGGAGGTGGAGGCCATCCCGGGCCTCACCGCCGCGTGCAGCGGCGGCGCGCTGCTGGGCGCGCCGCTGACGCATGATTTTGCCGTCGTCAGCCTTTCCGACCGCCTCACGCCATGGGAAACGATCGAAAAGCGGCTGCTGTGCGCCGCTGAGGCGGATCTGACCATCGTCTTGTATAACCCCGCCAGCCACGGCCGGCCGGAGCACCTGCACCGCGCGTGCGAGATTTTGCTCCGCGTACTGCCGGAGGACCGGCTCTGCGGCATCGTCCGCTGCATCGGCCGCGAGGGCGAGAGCCGCCGCGTGCTGACGCTCGGCGAACTCAAAACGGCGCAGGCCGACATGTTCTGCACCGTCTTTATCGGCAACGCCGCCGCGCAGGCGGTCGGCGGGAATTTTATCACACCGAGGGGATACCGCGATGTATAAGCTCTGTGTCTTCGGCGGCACGACGGAGGGCCGCGAGCTGGTCGAATTTTTAAATACGCAGCCCTGCCGCGTGACGGCCTGCGTCGCCACGGAATACGGCCAGACCCTCCTGCCGGAGGGCGAAAACCTGACCGTCTCGGCCCGACCCCTGCCGGTCGGGGAGATCGGAGCTCTGCTGCAGGCCGAACGCTTTGATCTGGTGATCGATGCCACGCATCCCTACGCCGCGTCGATCACCAGGAGCATCGCGGCCGCCTGTGAAGCGGCCGGAGTAGAGCACTGGCGGCTGCTGCGCGGCGCGTCTGAAGCGCCGGAGGACGCGGTGTTCGCAGAGAATACGGACGAAGCCGTCCGCTTCCTGTCCGGCACGGAGGGGAACATCCTCCTCACGACCGGCAGCAAGGAATTATCGAAATTTGCCGCCCTGCCGGACTTTGCCGCGCGCTGCTGGGCGCGCGTGCTGCCGCTGCCGGCTTCGCTGGAGGCCTGCAGCGCGGCGGGGCTCAGCCCGTCCCATATTTTTGCCCTGCAGGGCCCGTTCTCCCGGGAGATGGACGAGGCCATGCTGCATAGGACCGGCGCGCGCTGGCTCGTCACCAAAGACGGCGGCGCGGCCGGCGGCTTTCAGGAAAAGGCCGCCGCGGCCAGGCACGCCGGGGCGCGTCTGCTCGTCATCGGCCGCCCCGCGCAGGAGACGGGAAGCTCGCTTCCTGAGACCATTGGCGCCCTGTGCGCCCGCTTCGGCTTTTCCTGCCGCCCGCAGGTGACGATCGTTGGCATCGGCCCCGGCAGCGAGGCCGCGCAGACCGGCGAGGTCCGCGCGGCGATCCGTGCGGCGGACGCGCTGATCGGCGCGCGGCGGATGCTGGAGGCCGTCGCCCGGCCCGGCCAGCTGGCGCTGGACGCCATTGCGCCGGAGGCGATCGCGGATCGCATCCGCGAGCATCCGCAGTGCCGCCGCTTCACCGTCGTCATGTCGGGCGACACCGGCTTTTTCAGCGGCACGAAGAAGCTCCTGCCGCTGCTGCAGGACTGCGAAACGACCGTCCTTCCGGGCCTAAGCTCGCTCAGTTATCTCTGCGCCCGCCTCGGCGTCAGCTATGAGTCCGTTGTGCCCGTCAGCCTCCACGGCCGGGTGCACGATATCGTCCCGGACGTGCGCCGGAACAAAACCGTATTCGTCCTCGTCGGCGGCGAGGGCGGCATGGCCGCCCTCTGCCAGAGGCTCACCGGAGCCGGACTTGGTCAGGTCCGCGTCAGCGTCGGCGAGCGGCTGAGCTACCCGGATGAGCGCATCACCCGCGGCACGGCCGCGGAGCTGGCGGAGCGGACGTTCGACAAGCTCAGCGTCGCCCTGCTCGAAAATCCGTCGCCCGACGCCGTCGTCACCCACGGCCTGCCGGACGAGCGCTTTCAAAGAAGCCTCGCCCCCGGCCACGTCGTGCCCATGACCAAGAGCGAGGTGCGCAGCGTCTGCCTGTCCAAGCTGCAGCTGACGGCGGACGCCGTCTGCTGGGACGTGGGCGCGGGCACCGGCTCGGTCGCCATCGAGATGGCGCTGCAGGCTGCGCGCGGCAGCGTCTGGGCCATCGAGCGCGAGGCGGACGCGCTGACGCTTCTGGAGCAGAACCGCGCCGCCTTCGGCGCGGAAAACCTGCGCCTCGTCTCCGGCAGCGCGCCGGAGGTCTGCCGCGATCTGCCCGCGCCGACGCACGCCTTCCTCGGCGGCACCGGCGGGCAGGTGCGCGAGATCCTGCAGCTGCTGCTCGAAAAAAATCCGCACGTGCGCATCGTGGCGACGGCCGTCACGCTCGAGTCCGCTGCCGCGCTGACGGCGTGCATGCGGGAATTCGAGTTCTCCGAATGCGTTTCGCTGTCCATCGCCAAAGCCCGCGCGGCGGGGCCCTATCACCTGATGGCCGGACAGAACCCCATCTACATCTTTACGCTGCAGAATGGAGGAAACACGCCTTGAAATGGTCCCTTTTCGCCCTTTTGATCGGCTTCGGCATCGATCTTATCGTGGGCGACCCGCATGGGCTGCCGCACCCCGTCGTCGGGATCGGCAAGCTGATCTCGCTGCTCGAGCGGCGGTTCCGCGCGCTGTTTCCCAAGACAGCGCGCGGCGAGATCTTCGCGGGCGCGTGCATCTGGCTGTGCACGGTGCTCGTCTCGGCGGGGCTCCCGGCGCTCATCCTCTATGGCGCGCAGCGGGTGTCCGTCTATCTGCGCCTCGCGCTCGAGAGCGTGATGTGCTGGCAGGTCCTCGCGGTCAGATCTTTGCGGGAGGAGAGCATGCGCGTCTATGCTGCCCTGCAGACGGGAAGCCTCTCTGCCGCGCAGCAGGCGGTAAGCATGATCGTCGGCCGCGATACCGCGCGGCTGGATGCCGCGGGCGTCACCCGGGCCGCCGTCGAGACTGTGGCGGAAAACACGTCCGACGGCGTCATCGCGCCGCTTCTGTATCTCGCGCTCGGCGGCGCGCCGCTGGGCTTTTTCTACAAGGCCGTCAACACGATGGACTCGATGCTCGGCTATGTGGAGCCTCCGTATAAAAATATCGGCCTCGTCCCGGCGAAGGCGGACGATGTGCTGAATTTCATCCCCGCGCGGCTGTCGGCGCTGTTTCTGCTGGCCGCGGGCGCGATTCTGGGCTTGGACGCGAAGAACGGCTGGCGCATCTTCCGGCGCGACCGGTACCGGCACGCGAGCCCGAACTCCGCACAGACGGAGTCGGTCTGCGCGGGCCTGCTCGGCCTGCGCCTCGCGGGCGACGCGTGGTACCACGGCGTCCTGCACAAAAAACCGTATATCGGCGACGAGCGCCGCGCCATTGAGCCGGACGATATCCCGCGCGCCTGCCGGCTGATGACGGCCGCGGCCATCCTTGCCCTGCTCGCGTGCGCAGGGGTCAAAGCGCTCTGCATCTTCCTCTGTAACCGCTGACGAAGGAGACCAGCCTATGCTCTACAACACGCAAAATTTGCATGGCGGCGACGTCTACGGCGCCGCCGTCACGCTCGATTTTTCCTCCAATGTCCATCCGCTCGGCACACCGCCAGGCGTCGTCGAGGCGATCCGCGCCGCGGCCGCACAGGTGCGGCAGTACCCGGATCCCTACTGCCGCGCGCTGACCGCGGCCATCGCCGCGCATGAGGGCGTGCCGCAGCCGTATGTGCTCTGCGGCGGCGGCGCGGCGGAGCTCATCTATGCTTACTGCGACGCCCTGCGCCCGCGTCTGGCGGCCGAGCCCGCGCCGACGTTCTCGGAATACCGCACGGCGGCTGCGCATTTCGGCGCGCAGCTCGCGCAATATCCGCTCCGCGCGCCGGACTTCCTGCCGGACGAGGGGCTGCTCGCCTTTTTAAAGGAGCGGAAGCCGGATGTGCTGTTCTTGTGCACGCCCAACAACCCCACCGGCGTGCTTCTTCCGCGCGAGCTTCTGCAGGCCGCGCTGCGCATCTGCCGCGCGCAGGGCACGTGCGTGCTGCTCGATGAGTGCTTTCTGGACTTTACGGACGCGGCGAGCGCCAAGGACCTGCTGGAGGCATATCCGAACCTGCTGATCCTGAAGGCGTTCACCAAAAATTACGCCCTTGCGGGCGTGCGCGCGGGCTACTGCCTGACGGCGGACAGGCAGCTGCTCGAGAAAATGTCCGCCTGCTCGCAGCCGTGGAACGTCTCGGTCCCGGCGCAGGCGGCGGCGCTTGCCGCCCTGCGCGAGCCGGACTGGCCGGCAAAGGCCCGCCCGCTGATCGCGGCGCAAAGGGCCGTGCTCACCGCGGACCTCACGGCCCTCGGCCTGACGGTCTGCCCGTCGCAGGCCAATTATCTGCTGTTCCGCGGCCCAGCCGGGCTGGATGCCGCGCTGCTGCGGCAGAAGATCGCCATCCGCAGCTGTGCGAATTACCCCGGACTCGGCGAGGGCTGGTACCGCACGGCGGTGCGGCTGCCGGAAGAAAATGAAGCGCTGCTGGACGCTCTGCGGCGCGGGATGGAGGAACTGTCATGGCGCTGAATCTGATGCTGCAGGGGACGATGTCCAACGCGGGCAAGAGTCTGCTTGCCGCCGCCCTCTGCCGGATCTTTAAGCAGGACGGCTATCGTGTCGCGCCCTTCAAGAGCCAGAATATGGCCCTCAACTCGTTCATCACCGCCGCGGGCGGCGAGATGGGCCGCGCGCAGGTCGTGCAGGCCGAGGCCGCGGGCCTCGCGCCCGACGTGCGCATGAACCCGATCCTTCTGAAGCCGACGACCGACGTCGGCAGCCAGGTGATCGTGAACGGGCAGGTCGTGGGCAACATGCGCGCGATGGAGTATTACCGCCGCAAGCGTGAATTCCTCCCGGCCGTGCTGGATGCCTACGCGGGTCTGGACAGGGAATACGACGTGCTCGTCATCGAGGGCGCGGGCAGCCCGGCGGAGATCAACCTCAAGCAGGACGACTTCGTCAACATGGGCCTTGCGAAGCTGGTGGACGCGCCGGTGCTGCTGATCGGCGATATCGATCGCGGCGGCGTCTTCGCCCAGCTCTACGGCACCATCGCCCTGCTGGAATCGGACGAGCGTGCGCGGGTCAAGGGCACCATCATCAACAAATTCCGCGGCGACCGCGCGATCCTCGAGCCGGGCCTAAGGCAGCTCGAGGCGCTCTGCGGCGTGCCGGTGGCGGGCGTCGTGCCCTACACGCGGGTGGATATCGATGAGGAAGACAGCCTCACCGAGCGTTTTTCCCGAACCGCGGGGCGCAAGCTCCTGGACCTGGCCGTGATCCGCCTGCCGCGCATCTCCAATTTTACTGATTTTTCTCCCTTTGAGCGCTATGCGAACGTCTCGCTGCGCTATATCTCCTCCGTCGGCGAGCTCGGCACGCCGGATATGATCCTTCTGCCCGGCACCAAGAGCACCATCGCCGACCTCAGCTGGCTCCGCCAGTCTGGGCTCGAGGCTGCCATCTGCAAGGAGGCCGCGCGCGGCACGCCCGTCTTCGGCGTCTGCGGCGGCTATCAGATGCTGGGCCGCAGCGTTTCGGACCCGGACGGCGTGGAGGCCGCGGGCCTGACGCAGATCCGCGGGCTGGGGCTTCTGGACATGGACACCGTCTTCCACGGCGAAAAGGTCCAGCGGCAGACCGCCGGCACGTTCTCCGGCGTGCAGGGGCTGCTCTCCGGCCTCAACGGCCTCGGCTACGAGGGCTACGAGATCCACATGGGCCAGAGCGCGTCGGCCATGCCGCCGCTGGCCGGGTCCGGCAGCGTCTACGGCAGCTATATCCACGGCGTGTTCGACGCGCCGGGCGTCGCCGATGCCATCCTCCGCGCGCTCTGCGCGCGCCGCGGGATCGACGCGTCGGCCCTCGGCAGCTTCGATGCGCAGGCCTACAAGGAGCGGCAGTACGACCTGCTGGCGGACGCCGTCCGCCAGGGCCTCGATATGGACTACGTCTACCGCGTCCTGCACCGGAAGGCATAAAATAAGCGGCGCACCCGCCCGGGTGCGCCGCCTGCTTTTGTTATTCCAATGCCACGTTATCCCAGTGCCACGTCCAGCACCATCATCAGGCTGAAGCCGATGGCAAAGAAAATGGTGCCGACGTTGGTGTGCGTCCCCTGCGACATCTCGGGGATCAGCTCCTCGACCACAACGTAGAGCATCGCGCCCGCCGCAAAGCTCAGCAGATATGGCAGCGCCGGGATGACATGCCGCGCCGCGAGGATCGTGAGGACCGCCCCGATCGGCTCCACCACGCCGGAGAGCACGCCGTCCAGAAACGCTCTGGATTTTTTCATTCCCTCCGCGCGCAGCGGCAGGGAGATGATCGCGCCCTCCGGGAAGTTCTGGATGGCAATGCCGAGCGAGAGCGCCAGCGCGCCCGCCGCCGTGATCTGCGCCTGTCCGGACAGATATCCCGCGTACACCACGCCGACGGCCATGCCCTCCGGAATGTTGTGGAGCGTCACGGCCAGCACCATCATCGTCGTTCGCTGCAGGCGGCTCTTCGGCCCCTCGGCCTGCCCGCTTTTCGCGTGCAGATGCGGGATGATGTGGTCCAGCGCCAGCAAAAACAAAATGCCGGCCCAGAACCCCAGCACCGCCGGGAAAAACGACCACCGGCCCAGCGCCGCCGACTGCGCAATGGCCGGGATCAGCAGGCTCCATACGCTCGCCGCCACCATCACGCCCGCGGCAAAGCCGGTCAGCGCGCGCTGCACCGCGTCGCTGAGCGTTTTTTTCAGGAAGAACACGCACGCCGCCCCCAGTGACGTGCCGAGAAACGGGATCAGGATCCCATAGAAGGCTTCCATGACCATTGCCTCCTTTTTCAGTTAAATATATTTAACCACAGTATAGCAGACGCCCGCCCGAAAGTCAAACCGCCGCACCCCGGCGGAGCTCTGCATATTTGAGATAGCAATGCCCGCGCCGCTGCGCTATAATACAAAGGAAAGCGGCGATATGGTTTTTCTATCGAATTGGATTTCCGTTTTTGCAAAGCACTTCACAGAAAAACATGATACAATGTGAAAAAACAGAGGGGCAGCGATCATGTACTTATGGATCCTCGCGGCGGTGGCCGCTTATTTTATCAAGGGCCTGTGCGGCTTTGCCAATACGCTGGTGTTTACGTCGATTTTGAGCTTCGGCGTACCCAACGCCAATATTTCTCCGATCGACCTGCTGCTGGGCTATCCGACCAACCTGATCCTGACGTGGAAGAACCGCAGGAGCCTTGACCCGAAGGTCTATCTTCCGCTGGCGGCGCTGGTGCTGGCGGGCAGCATCCCCGGCGCGTTTTTGCTCAAGCATGTGGACGCTAGAGCCGTCAAGGTGCTGTTCGGCGTGGTCGTAGCGGCCTTGGGCGCGGAAATGTTTTCGCGGGAGTACAGCAAAAAGCGTCTGCGCTCTTCCAGGATCGTGCTGGCGATCATCGGCGTGACGGCGGGCGTGCTGTGCGGTCTGTTCGGCGTGGGCGCGCTGCTGGCCGCCTATGTCAGCCGCGTGACCGAGGACGGCGGTTCGTTCAAGGCAAATATCAGCGCGGTGTTTATCGTGGACAACACGTTCCGCATCGTGCTTTACAGCGCATTGGGCCTGCTGACATTCGACACCCTGAAAACCGCCCTGCTGCTGCTCCCGTTCGCGCTCGCAGGGCTGTTCCTCGGCATGAAGTGCAGCAGCCGCATGAACGAATCGCTCGTCAAAAAGATCACGTCCATCCTGCTGGTGCTGTCCGGCATTTCGCTGATCCTGAAAAATCTGTAAGGGGTGACAGCTATGTTTTTTGCATATGGAGAGACGGAGCTTGCCTGGCTGCGGAAAAAGGACAAGCGGCTCGGCGAGGTCATCGACCGCATCAGGCACGTCGACCGCGCGGTGGATCCGGACCTGTTTTCCGCCGTCATCCACCACATCATCGGTCAGCAGATCTCCATGAAGGCCCAGGCGACCATCTGGCAGCGGATGCAGGATGCGCTGGGGGCAGTCAGCGCGGAAACGATCTTAGCTGCGGGCGTGCCAGAGCTGCAGTCGCTCGGCATGACCTTCCGCAAGGCGGAATACATCACGGACTTCGCCGAAAAGGTCCATACCGGCGCATTTGATCTGGACGCCGTGGCGCACATGCGCGACGCAGACGCCATCCGGGCGCTCAGCAGCCTCAAGGGCATCGGCGTCTGGACGGCGGAGATGATCTTGCTGTTCTGCCTGCAGCGCCCGGATATCCTGAGCTACGACGATCTTGCCATCCAGCGCGGCCTGCGCATGGTCTACCACCACCGCGCGATCGACCGCCGGCTGTTTGAAAAATACCGCCGCCGCTACAGCCCATACGGCAGCGTGGCCAGCCTCTACCTCTGGGCCGTCTCCGGCGGCGCGATCCCGGAGCTGAAGGACTACAAGCCGAAAAGCAAACGGGAGGCGCACTGACATGGTCTACACCACAGAATACCTCTCCCCCCTCGGCACGATCACGCTGGCGTGCGACGAGGAGGCCATCGTCGGCCTCTGGTTCAACGGGCAGAAGCACTTCGGCAGCATCCTGCCCAGGCAGACCGAGCGGCAGGAGCGGCCGCTGTTCCAGGACGCCCGACGCTGGCTGGACGTTTATTTCTCCGGCCGCGCGCCGGATCACCTGCCGCCCCTGCGGTATGACTCCACCCCCTTCCGCAGGCAGGTCTGCGAGATCATGCTGACGATCCCCTACGGAAGCACCATGACCTACGGCCAGATCGCCGCCGAGGTCGCCAGACGGCAAGGGCTTGCGAACATGTCCGTGCAGGCCGTCGGCGGCGCGGTGGGGCATAACCCGATTTCGCTGATGATCCCGTGCCACCGCGTCGTCGGCACGAATGGAAGCCTGACCGGCTACGGCGGCGGGATCGCGCGGAAGGTGAAGCTGCTGGAGCTGGAGCATGCGGACATGCACCGCTTTTTCGTGCCGAAGACCGGCACAGCACTTTGACAGGAGGGAACAAGATGAAAAACGTTGCGGCCGCGACCCGGAAAATGATCGGATTTTACCACGGAAACAGGCACGATATTGCCCATTTCCTCAAGGTCTGGGCTCTGGCGAAGACCATCGGCGAGCTGGAAGGGCTGGACGGGCACACGCAGGAGGTGCTGGAGCTGGCCGCCGTGGTGCACGACATCGCCTGCCCGCTGTGCCGGGAGAAATACGGCGATACCAACGGCAAGCATCAGGAGCTGGAGAGCCCACCGCTGGTGGAGGCATTCTTTGCCGATCTGCCCGTCAGCCGCGCGGACGTGGACCGCATCAGCTGGCTGGCTGCGCACCACCATACCGATACGAACGTGGACGGCCCGGACCACCGGATCCTGCTCGAGGCGGATTTCCTCGTCAACGCGGACGAGGGCGCCTGCGCCCGCCCAGCCATCGAGACCATGCGCGAGCGCGTCTTCCGGACCCCTTCCGCGATCCGCCTGCTCGATACGATCTACCTGGCATAACAGACGCAGCGCCCGCCCGGATGCCCGGGCGGGCGCTGCCGCTCGATCCGCGTCGTTTTTCTTCAAATTTTGGCGCAGATCGGGCGCTTTCTGTCTTGAAAAGGATACGCGGCGGTGCTAGAATACCCTTGAAAAAACGGTCCGGAGCGGGGCAGGCCCGCGGGGACTTTTTTGTGCCGCACTGGTTAGAAATATCTAACTGAGAAACAGCGGCTGCCGCAGGGGCCAAAACAGCGGGAAAATGAAGACACAGGAGGAAACGGATACGACGGCATGATGACCTGCTCCACGCTGCCGGGCAGGCTGGTGTGCCGTCTGGTCTGGGATATGGACAAGCAGATGTGCAGCGAGTATCAGGAAAAAGCCCTGTCCGGCATCCCGGAGGATTTTTCCGAGCGGCTGCTGGAGGTCCCGGTCGGGACGGGCATCCTCACCATGCCGCTCTATCAGACGCTGCCCAAGGCAGAGATCACCTGCCTCGATTACTCGCCGGACATGATGGCACAGGCGAAGGAAAAAGCGGACCGGCTGGGACTGCAGAACGTCTCGTTCCGGCAGGGCGATGTGGGCGCGCTCCCGTTCGAGGACGGCAGCTTTGACGCGGTACTCTCGCTCAATGGCTTCCATGCCTTCCCCGACAAGGAGGCGGCCTACCGCGAGACCTTCCGGGTGCTGCGCCCCGGCGGAACGTTCTGCGGCTGCTTTTACGTGTCGGGTGCGTGCCGGCGGACGGACCGGCTCATCCGGCGCGCATATGAACCGATGAAATTCTTTACCCCGCCCTATGAGACGGTGGACAGCCTGCGGGAAAGGCTGAACCGGATGTACAGCACGGTGCAGCTCGGCAATGTCCGGAGCATCGCGTGGTTCGTCTGCCGGAAGGGAGAGGAGCGGAACGTATGAACGAACAGCTGAGCCTGCGGCGCTACCGCCGCGACTGCCTGCTCGGGATGCTTGGCGGCATGCTGATGCTGGCCAACGCGATCTGGGCGGGCCGGCAGATCAAACGGGAGGAGAGCTGATATGGCAGAAACCATCACCCTCTCCGGCGTGCCGGAGACCATGCTGCAGACCGTCTACGCCCGGGCCAAGGAGAGCCGCGGGCGCGGCGTGATCCATGATCTGAAGGCCGAGGAGATCATCGGCCGTCTGGACTACGATTTTTCCCTCGCCGACAAGGACGCCGCCATGCACAGCGGCGTCATCGCCCGCACCATCGTGCTCGACCGGCTGGTGGGGGAATACCTGGCGGCGCATCCCGGCGCGACTGTCATGAATCTCGCCTGCGGGCTTGATACCCGCTGCTACCGGATGCAGGGCTATGCCCACTGGTATAACCTCGACCTGCCCGAGACCATCGCGGTGCGCGAAGCGCTCCTGCCGGAGAGCGGCAGCATCTCGCAGCTCGCCATGCCTGCCATGGACGATTGGGGCGCGGCGGTCGAGGGGCCGTCCGGCCCGGCGCTCGTCATCATCGAGGGCCTGACCATGTACCTGACGCAGGCGGCCGCGCTGAGTGCCGCCTTCGACGCGCGTCTGCAGGCCCTGCGGGCAGATAACGCCGCGGCGGGCAAGGAAAAGCAGTTCCATCTGGAAAACCAGATCCTGCCCGGCATCGCAGCCTATGAGACGCTGCAGACCGTCATGCCGAAGGAAGAAGCTCTGCAGACGGTCCACGGCTACGTGGAGCAGCGCGCCTGGAAGCTCCGGAAGCTCTTCCTTGCCCTGATGCACGTCCCCGGCCTGCCCCGGAAAACGCCGGGGATCTTCACGAAGCAGACCCGGCGGATGTTCGGTGAGGCGGCGGGCTTTGAGGCCCGGGAGATCGAGACCACCGGCGGCGTCTGGCGCATCGACATGACGAAATGCCCCTATCACGACGCCTGCGTGCACTACGGCTGCCCGGAGCTTTGCCCCTGCTTCTGCGACAGCGACGATATCACCTACAACGACCTGCACCCCGACCTTCTCTGGCACCGCACCAGGACACTCGGCCGCGGCAACGACTGCTGCGACTTCTGCCTGAAGCTCCGGTAGGTGCAGGGGTTCCAGTTCTTTTTTACCGGAAGGAGGCATACCTATGTCGTTTTTGGAAAATACCCGCCGCCCGGCCGGGCTGGGCGGCAAGCTCATGGTCCGCATGATGAACGTCGGCCACCGCGCGCTGGCGCGCTGGGGCCTGCGGTTCCTGCTGCTTTCTGCGGACGCAAAGGTCCTCGACTGCGGCTGCGGCGGCGGGGCGAACATCCGCACGCTCCTGAAAAAATGCCCGCAGGGCATTGTCAAGGGCGTTGATATTTCTGACGTGAGCGTCACGACGGCGCGGCGCGTCAACCGCAGCGCCATCGCGGACGGCCGCTGCGCTGTATGGCAGGGGAGCGTGGACGAGCTGATCTTTGCCGCGGACTGGTTCGACGCCGTCACGGCGTTTGAGACGGTCTATTTCTGGCCGGACCTGCCAAAAAGCTTCCGCGAGATCCGCCGCGTGCTGCGCCCCGGCGGCACGCTTCTCATCTGCAACGAATGCAGCGGCGACGCGCCCGGGGACGAGGCGTGGACAAAAAAGATCGCCGGCATGCGGATCTACCCCGCCGCCGAGCTGCAGCGGCTGCTGGAGCAAGCCGGCTTCCGCAGGATCCAGATCCATAAGACCTCCCGCTGGCTCTGCCTCACCGCCCAAAAGCCTGATTGAGGGTACCGACCCGACGAACGGCAAAGCCGTCAGACACCCGGCTGACGGCTTTTGCTGACGGACGCGCCCGTCCACGCGGAAAACGCCCGCCGGACCGGCGCGTCCTTGTCCGGGGAGAGCGCCTTGATGGCCTGCAGGAAGCGGAAGTATTCCTCCGCGCCCAGGCACGGCGACTGCCGCGCGAACAGATCCTCCGGCAGCCCGGCCTTTTTCAGGACCTGCTCTACGCAGAAGCCCATAGCGGAGAGATAGTCCCGTTAAGCTCTCCGATCAGAAAATTTGTCATGCGAAGCCCTCCTTCTGGCCTTTATCATACCTGAAAACCGTGCGCGCCGCAAGCGCCTTGCCGCATCAGCTGAATGTCCGGAGGACCCAGTCGAACACGCGGTCGCCGAAGAGCCGGTGGGTCCAGACCATCGGCTTTGCGCCGAACCCGACCAGATAGCGCGTGCGGGGCCGGCGCTTGGTGACGGCCTTGCGGACCGTTTTTGCGATCAGCGCTGGCTTGGAGAGCAGATCGCCGCTGTAATTCTTGATCATGTCGTCTGCGGCCTTATTTGCCATTTCCGCATATGCACCGTTTGTCGACGTTTTTTTCAGAGGTATCATAGAGGCACCATCTACAGGAGAACTGCCATGTCCGGTTTTACAAAGCAGGCCATCCAGGCGAGCTTCCTGAAGCTGCTGGATACCTATCCGCTGCGCGATATCACCGTCCGGATGATCACCGAGGACTGCGGGATCAACCGCAAATCCTTTTACTATCACGATCAGGATATTTTCACCAGCTCTGCACCCTCCGCCAAGGCATGACCGAACACCTCCTCCGCCGCATCCACACCGGTGTGGATGACCTTTGAAGCCACAGACGGAACCCCCGGTGCTGTTCATAGCGGAACGGCACCGGGGGTTGTTATCACATCGAGATCCAGCCGAGGGCGTTGGCGACGGAGCTCAGGAGGATGATGGCGGCGAAGAAGGGGCAGAGGAAGCGGATCATGGTGTTGAAGACCTTCTTGCGGCGGAACGAGGCTTCGCCGAGCAGGACTTCCTGCTCGATCCGGCCGACGCCGACGACGCGGGAGACCAGCAGGCAGATGGCGATGGCCGCGATGGGCATCATGACGGAATTCGTCAGGAAATCGAAGAAATCAAGGAACTGCATCCCGATGATCGTCACGCCTGCCAGCGGGCCGTAGCCGAGCGACGAGAGCGTGCCGAGCGCCAGCATGACGACGCCGACGACGGCTGTGGACTTCTTCCGGCCCCAGCCGAGCTCGTCCTGGAAGGTCGAGACGGCGCTTTCTGTCAGCGCGATCGAGCTGGTCAGCGCGGCGAAGAGCACGAGGACGAAGAACAGAATGCCGATGGCCGTGCCGAGGCCCATGGAGTCGAAGACCTTGGGGATGGTGATGAACATCAGTGACGGGCCGGCATTCAGCGCCGCCGGGTCGCCGCCGGAGAAGGCGAAGACCGCCGGGATGATCATCAGGCCCGCCATGATGGCAATGGCCGTATCGAAGACCTCGACGTTGCGGGTAGAGCCCTCAATGGAGATGTCTTTTTTCATGTAGGAACCGAAGGTGATCAGGATGCCCATGGCGATGGACAGCGAGTAGAACATCTGCCCCATGGCGGCCACGACGGTCATCCACGAGAAATGCTCGATGTCCGGCACGAGGAAGTATTTGACGCCCGCCAGCGCGCCCGGGCGCGTCACGGAATAGACGGCGATGATGATCGACAGCACGACCAGCACCGGCATCATGAACTTGGATACGCGCTCGATGCCGTTTTCCACGCCCGCGAAGATGACCGCCAGCGTCAGCACCGCAAAAATGACGAAGCAGAGCTCCGTGGACACGCCGTTCGAGATGAACGAGCCGAAATAGCCGTCAGCCGCGAGCTGGCTGCCGTGGCCGAGGACGTACTCGGCCAGGTATTTGACGACCCAGCCGCCGATGACCGAGTAATACGGCACGATGAGGATGGGGATGATCGCGTTGATCCAGCCGCCGAATTTCAGCCAGCCGGAGCTGCCGAAGGCACCGAACGCGCCGACCGGGCTCTTGCCGGTCATGCGGCCGAGCGAGGTCTCTGCTACGATCATGGTATAGCCGAACGTCATGGCCAGAATGATGTAGACGAGCAGGAAAATACCGCCGCCGTATTTGGCGGCCAGATACGGAAAGCGCCAGATGTTGCCGAGGCCGACGGACGCGCCGGCGGCCGAGAGCACAAAGCCGATCTTTCCGGAAAACGTACTTCTTTTGTGTTCTGCGTGGTTCATGGTTGTCTCCTCTCTTCTGCCGCGCTGCGCGCGGCTGTATCAGTGTATCACAGCCAGCGGCAAAAAACAATCCCACCCACGGACAAAAGTCCGGAGAAGAAAGACAGAGAACGGGCAGAAAGATGAAAAAATCAGTGCCTGCCCATGGGGCAGGCACTGTGGGGTTCTGGGGCGTCAGTTCATCTCTTCGATGTAGTAGACATAGTCGAGGGATTTGAGGGCTTCGATGATCTCGCCGTGCTTTTTGTACTGCTTGAGCTCGGCGCTGGCCACGGTGAAGGAGACGGTGAAGACGCTGAGGCCGGAATTCAAGTACGCGGGATTCGACTCGATATCGTCGATGCGTATGCCGAGGGCGCGGACGGTCGAGACGAAGTCCGGCAGGTCGGACTTGTTTTTGAGCTCCAGATGGACCTCAAAGTGGTTCGAGCGGTCTTTCAGGTGCGTCTCGAGCGCGGGCAGGCCGGACATGCTGCACAGCAGCGCGAAAAACAGCATCAGCGCCAGCGTATAGAGCCCCGCGCCGAGCGCCAGCCCCACGATCCCGCAGCACCAGAGACCGACCGAAGTCGTCAGGCCCTTGATCTGGTTTTTGGAGCTGAAGAGGATGGAGTTGCCGCTGATGGTCGTCATGCCGATGACGGCGGCCGCGGAGAGGACCGGGACTGTGATCGGCAGAACGTCCATGAGATACTGGTCAATGAGCATCGTGGCCGTGCCCGCGAGGCTCACAAGGATGAAGGTGCGAAGACCGGCCGAGTGCCGCTTGCTCGAGCGCTCGCAGCCGATGATGGCGGCCAGGGCCATGCTGATGGCCAGCCGCAGAAAGATGGAGCCGAGCGTCAGCTCCGCGCTCCACGGGCCGAGAAGCCCGGCGATCCAGTCTGTTTTCATGCTCTGTTACCTCCTGAGATAGAAATACCGCCGCTGGGCCTGCGTCTGGGCCAGCTGCTCTTCGGCGGCCTCGGTAAAGGCAGCCTCTTCCTCCGACACGTCGCTCTCCAGCGGCGGAAGCTCCGACTGGATCTTCCGGATGCGCTCGATGAGCAGCTGCACGTCGGATTTTTGTTCGCCGGTCTCGGTGACCTCCGCCACGACGGCGACGTCCTCGAGCTTGGTAGAATACGATCTGGATAAGTACAGCGCCAGCTTCGCGCAGCCGGGGCCGATGAGTTCATACAGGACGCTCGAGGCGAGGATGATGGTCTGCAGATCGCTGCCCATCGTGCCGCCGAGCGTCCGGGCGCCAAGGGCCGCGAGGCCGATGGCCACGCCCGCCTGCGGGATGAGGGCAAGGCCCAGATAGTTGCGCACCAGCCGGTCCTTTTTCACCAGCCGGCAGCCGAGCCACGCGCCCGCGTATTTGCCGAGAATGCGCACGAGGAAATAGCTCACGCCGATCACCAGCAGCGGCACGCCGTCGAGATCCCCGGCCGGGGAGACCAGTGCGTCCAGCTGGAACGACATGCCGGAGCGCACGAAGAACAGAAGCAGGATCGGGGGGCTGAAATAGTTGAGCTGCTTGAAGAGCTTGTCGTCGTCCGCGATGTTGGTATAGACCGTGCCCATCATCATGCAGCCGAGCAGGGGAGACAGGTCCAGCAGCGCGCACACGCCGCAGAACGCGAACAAAAGCGCCACGGAGATGATGAGCTTATTGTCTTTTGAACGCTTCTGCGGCATCAGAAGCTTCATAAAAAGCCCAAAGAGGCTGCCGAGCCCGACGACCAGCAGATTCAGCACCACTGGCTTGCCGAGCGTTTCGAATGAGAATCCGCTCGCACCGCTTAAAGAAGCCAGCGCGATGGAGATGGCGACCGAATAGAGGACCAGCCCCACCACATCATCCAGTGCCACGACCTGCAGGAGGGTATCGACAAAATCGCCCTTCGCGCCCGTCTGCCGGATGGTCATCATCGTGGAGGCCGGGGCCGTGGCCGAGGCGAGTGCAGCCAGCACGATCGAGAATGCGAGATCGAGCCGGAGCACGAAATACGTCAGGATAAAAATAAAGACCGAGGCCAGAACGGCCTCCAGGATCGTGATCCAGACGACCTTCATGCCGTTTCTCTTCAGGATGTCGAGCTTGAAGAACTCGCCCGTGGAGAATGCGATGAAGGCCAGCGCGATATCAGAAAGAAAATCCGTGCCGTCGATGATCCGCTGCGGCACGAGGTTCAGAACATAGGGGCCGATGAGGATCCCGGCCAGGATATACGCCGTGACGTTCGGCAGCCGCGCGAGCTTGGTCAGCCGCGTCATCAGAAAGCCGGAAAACAGCATCAGCGCGACAGAGATGATCACACCGGCGACCGGGCTGGCCCCGGCGATCAGCGCAGACAGATTCGTGTCCTCACCTCATTTCATTTTTGGTAAATGCATTGTACCACAGGAGCCGGAAATCTGCAAGCATTCCGGATACGGTGAAATTTCCGGGCATTTTCCGGGAAGTGCGCAGAAAAGGCTTGCAAACGGGCCGCGGAACCGATACCATATAAAAAGAATAGTTTTGCAATCTATATGCAGGGGAGGGACGGCGTATGATCCGGACGGTCGGGATCGTCAGCTTGTCGAGCGGGATCCTGGGCGAGCCGTTCGTGCAGCATGAGGTTCGACTCGGCCTTGCGCGCCTGCAGGACTACGGTCTGCAGGTCCGGTTCCTGCCCCATGCCCGCGCGGGGCTTGAGGCGCTGCGTGTGCACCCGGAATGGCGGGCGGAGGATCTGCTGCAGGCGTTCCGGGACCCGGAGATCGATCTGATCCTCTGCGCCATCGGCGGCGACGATACCTACCGGCTCGCGCCGTATCTGTTTGAAACCGGTGAACTGCAGCGGGCTGTGACGCAGAAGCCCTTCCTCGGCTTTTCCGACACCACGATCGACCATTTCATGCTCCGCAAGGTCGGGCTGCCGACATTTTACGGGCAGGCGTTCCTCCCGGACGTCTGCGAGCTGAGCCGGACGATGCTGCCCTACACCCGGCAGTATTTTGAGGAGCTGCTGACGACCGGCCGCATCCGCTGCATCCGGCCGAGCGATACCGTGTACGAGAGCCGGAAGAACTTTGGCGAATCGCAGCTCGGCACGCCGCTCGCGGCAAAGAAGCTTGGCGGCTTCCGTCTGCTGCAGGGCAGCGGGCAGTTTTCCGGCGAGATCCTCGGCGGCTGCATCGACAGCATCTTTGACATGTTTGACCCCTCGCGCTATGCGGACATGCCGGAGATCTGCCGGAAATACGGGCTGTTCCCGGCGAAAGAGGAATGGCAGGGCAGGATCCTGCTGCTCGAGTCGAGCGAGGAACAGATGGCGCCCGCGAAATACAAAAAGGCGCTGGAATACCTGAAGGACACCGGGGTGTTCGCGGCGGTCAGCGGCGTGCTGGTCGGGCGGCCGATGGACGGCGTATGGCAGGCGGAATATGAGCAGCTGCTGCGGCAGGTGATCGATGATCCGGCGCTGCCGGTCGTGTGCGGGCTGAATGCCGGCCACGCGCTGCCGCGCTGCATCGTGCCGCTCGGGGTCCCGGCGCGAGTGGATGTGCCGGGGCAGAAGATCGAATTTTTATGAACTGCCGGGATGGCAGGATAGGAGGCAGTTTTATGTATCAGGATGCACCGAGGCTTGTGATCATGGCCGCCGGGATGGGCAGCCGCTTCGGCGGGCTCAAGCAGATGGAGCCCGTCGACGACGAGGGTCACAGCATCATTGACTTTTCCATGTACGACGCCCGCCGCGCGGGCTTCCGCAATCTGGTCTTCATCATCAAGCGGGAGCATGAGGCGCTGTTCCGCGAGCGGATCGGCGACCGCATGGAGCGGTTTTTCAACGTCGAGTACGTCTATCAGGAGCTGACGGATATCCCCGCAGGCTGTGAGGTCCCGGAGGGGCGGATCAAGCCCTGGGGCACGGGGCAGGCCGTCGCCTGCTGCCGGAACGTGCTGCACGGGCCGTTCGCGGTCATCAATTCGGACGATTTTTATGGCCGCACGGCTTTCAGCGAGATCTATGAGTTCCTCCGCACGAACGAGGATCCGCACCAGTACGCCATGGTCGGCTACCGTGTGCGCAATACCGTGACGAAGTTCGGCTCCGTCGCCCGCGGCGTGTGCGAGGTGCGGGATGGGATGCTCGTCGACATCGTCGAGCGCACGAAGATCTACCAGCGCGGCGAGCACGCCGTCTACACCGAGGACAACGAGACCTTCATCGACCTGCCGGGCGATACCATCGTCTCCATGAACATCTGGGGCTTTACCCAGCCGATGGTCACGGAGCTCTGGCAGCGGCTGGGGACGTTCTTTGCGGAGGATGTGCCGCAGGACCCGCTGAAGCGCGAGTTCTATCTCCCCGTCGCCGTCAACGCCCAGCTGCAGGCGGGCACGGCCCGCGTGCGCGTGCTGCCCTGCGAGGAGGTCTGGCACGGCGTGACCTACCGCGAGGATCTGGCCTCCGTCAAGGACGCCATCCGCGCGCTCAAGGCCGCAGGCGTCTACGAAGAACGCCTCTGGCCGGACACAAAAGATTGAGAGGAAACAATATGCAGTATCTTGGGATCGAAGCAGCGCTCAAAAATCAGCCGCTGCTGGACCCTGCGTTCATCCCCTTCGGCGTCTGGCGCAGGGAATATGAAAAAGAGGCGTCGCGCCCGTTCGCCCTCGCGGTCGAGCGCGACCACGGGGCCGTCTCCGTGTTTGAGACGAAGCTGCGCGGCGAGGATTTCGCCGAGGCCAATTACCGCTATATCGAGCGCTTTGTGAAGCTGCTTCTGTGGAGCGCGGGCGGCCTTCGCGTCTGGCTCTGCGGCGACGATGCGCTGGCAAAGCGCCTGCAGGCGGAATACTGCCCGGACGGGCGGCGTGCGTTCGACGTGGGCTTCATGCAGGACGTGTTTGAGGTCCCGTTCGAGATCGTCGTCTGTGACTGGGCGCACCTGCCCAAACCGAACGAAAAGCCCATCCGTGTCGGCGGCCACACCAACGGCTGCCGCATCGGCTTTGACGCCGGCGGCTCCGACCGCAAGGTCTCGGCCGTGATCGATGGGCAGACCGTCTACTCCGAGGAGGTCGTCTGGCACCCGAAGACCTCAGAGGACCTCAGCTACCAGTATGACGGCATCGTCAGCGCCTTCAAGACCGCCGCTTCCAAGCTGCCGCGGGTCGACGGCATCGGCGTCTCGTCCGCGGGGACGTTCGTGGGCAACAGCCCGATGGTCTCCTCGCTGTTTCTGAAGATCCCGCGCGCCCAGCGCGAGCAGGTCAAGTCCATCTATGACCGCGCGGCCAAAGAGATCGGCGACGTGCCGATCGTCGTCGCCAACGACGGCGACGTGACCGCGCTCGCGGGCGCGATGAGCCTGCAGGACGGCTGCGTCATGGGCCTTGCCATGGGCACGAGCGAGGCGGCAGGGTACATTGACCGCAACGGCGATCTGCTCGGCTGGTTCAACGAGCTGGCGTTCGCGCCGGTCGATCTGAGCGAGACGGCCGCCGTCGACGAATGGTCCGGCGACCGGGGCGTGGGCTGCAAGTATTTCTCGCAGGACGCCGTCATCAAGCTCGCGCCTGCCGCCGGCATCGCGCTGGACGGGGGGCTGACCCCCGCGGAGAAGCTCAAGGCCGTGCAGGCGCTGGCCGAGGGCGGCGACGAGCGGGCAAAGGATATTTTCCGCACCATCGGCGCGTATCTGGCGCATACGGTGCCGCTCTATGAAATGACATATGATATCCGGCACCTGATCGTGCTTGGCCGCGTCGCTTCCGGCGTGGGCGGCGAGCTGATCGTGGGCGAATGCTGCAGGATCCTGCGGGAGGAATACCCGGCGCTCGCCCAAAAGGTGCAGGTCATGCTGCCGGATGAGAAATTCCGCCGCGTCGGTCAGTCGATGGCCGCGGCCAGTCTGCCGGAGGTTCCCGATGCTGTTTAAACATGCAGAAATTTTCACGCCGCAGGGCTTTGTCCGCGGCGCATTCACCGTCGAGGACGGGCGGTTCGGCGAGATCCTGCCGCAAAGTCCCGATATGCCGGGCACGGATCTTGGCGGCGCGCGCGTGATCCCCGGCCTGATCGATATCCACAACCACGGCAATTCCGGCGCGGATTTTTCCGACGGCGACCCGGACGGCATCCGGACGATGGCGCGCTATCTGGCAAAGAACGGCGTCACGTCGTTCGCGCCCGCGTCGATGACGCTGCCGTATGACGTGCTCGCGCGCGCGTTCCGCGCGGCGGCGGACTACAACCGCGCCGCGCACCCCGGCTGCGCCCGCCTGATGGGCATCCAGATGGAGGGGCCGTTCTTCTCCGAGAAGAAAAAGGGCGCGCAGAACGGCGCGTACCTCCGCCTGCCGGACTTCGAAGCGTTCCGCGCGCTCTACGAGGCCAGCGAGGGGCTGCTGCGCATCGTGGATGTGGCGGCGGAGCTGCCGGGCGCAGTGGACTTTGCCGCGCAGGCCGCGAAGCTCTGCACGGTCTCCATCGCGCATACCGACTGCAGCTATGAGGATGCCGCGACGGTCTTCGCCGCTGGGGCCCGCCATCTGACGCACCTGTATAACGCTATGCCCGGCATCCACCACCGCAAGCCCGGCCCCATCGGTGCGGCCTCCGAGCGGGAGGATGTGATCGCGGAGCTCATCTGCGACGGCCAGCACGTGCACCCGAGCGCCGTGCGCATGGCCTTCCGCCTGTTCCCGGGCAGGATCTGCCTCATCTCCGACGCGCTGCGCTGCTGCGGCATGCCGGACGGGCAGTACACCCTCGGCGGGCAGGACGTGTGGCTGGAAAACAATCTGGCCCGGCTGGCCGACGGCACGATCGCGGGCTCGGCCACGAACCTGTATCTGTGCATGCAGAAGGCGATCTCCTTCGGCATCCCGATGGAGCAGGCCATCCGCTCCGCGACCATCATTCCCGCGCGCCAGATCGGCCGCGAAGCCGAGATCGGCTCCATCGAGCCCGGCAAGCTCGCCGACTTCGTCGTCTGCGCCCCCGACCTGACCCCCAAAGCCGTCTACCTCGGCGGCGAGATCGTGGAATAAACAAGCTGTTCTTCCGGCGGCACCCCCCAAAGCTCCTCTTCCAGGGGCCGATTCCCCCTATCAGGGGGAAATGTCCCGAAGGGACAAAAGGG
>ERZ1026844.198-NODE-198-length-49426-cov-7.692309_pt1 | contig 49426 bp, 43 predicted proteins | sample MGYA00380152_ERZ1026844 | MGnify/ENA primary metagenome ERZ1026844 (study PRJEB33269, sample SAMEA4719788) | human gut metagenome | biome: human-associated habitat; feature: organic feature; material: feces | place: Cameroon | collected 2013-10 ... | reverse complement strand
GTGGGCTCGGAGATGTGTATAAGAGACAGCAATAAAATGGACTTGATTTCTGGAATTTTCTCGGTGAATCCCAGGTCTACGATTCCTCCGGTATTCAAAACCAGGAGAATCCGGGAATAGAATGTGGCAATTCTTTTTAACAAGGATAATTCCTCCTCCGTCAGGAAGTAATCTCCTTGTCCGTCGGTTCTGTCTGCCCCCTCTCCCGAACTGCGGGAAAGCACATAAACTGCCACATCGGCATCATCATCTTCTGCCCTTTTTTCCGGCAGGTTTCCTGCAGGAATGGCAAAGGGTGTGTTAAAATATGCCAGATAAAAGGGAAGGTTTTCCTCTTTCATTTTATTCTGGATAGTCTGGCTCCACTCCTCCCTTGCTTTCCGGTAACAATCTTCGTAAGACATGAGCCACTCTTTTGTGGTAATCTCATACCCGGCATGTACCAGTCCCTGGTAGATGGTCACGCTTTTTCTCTCGTTTACATCCCCGGAGCCGGTTCCACCCTTGATGGTCTTTCCTGCACCTGCCCCATATAAGGCAAGTTTACTTTTCGGTGGCAGGGGGAGCAGCTGACTGTCGTTTTTTAAAAGGACGAATCCTTCTGACGCTGTTTCTCTTACCAGTTTTCCTGCCTCTTTTTCTCTTTCTGTCACTTTTCCGGAAGTCATCCCGGTAAAATCCCGCTGACGAAGCCTCATGCTTTCCCCCTTCCCGCTTATTCCGCTAAATCAAGATGCCATTTTCCATTGGTAAAATCGGGAATGTCCATCACAACACCGCCTTTGGCAATGGACATCTCCGAAAGTGTGGTAATTGCCATCCAGCTTGCCGCATCATACACATCAATGGGCATCGGTTCGTCCTTGCGCAGAGCCTCAAAGAACTTTTTAAACTCCAGCCAGTCCATTCCATCATGACTTCCCTGAACGCCTTCCTTGATATACTGTTTCCAGACGGGATGGTCGTATTCTTCCTCGTATTCCATTGCATTGTTGATACAGCACTGACGCCAGTCATAATCATGCGCTTTATGCTCTTTGGAATCCTCAAAAACAGAATCTGTCACTTCCTCGTACATTGCCTTTGTACCCCGCACGGTAAATCCCCGGCTGTAGTATCTGGGAAGTGTTGTGTCCAGCGTGAGAACGATGGTTTCCCCGTTGGCACATTTAATAATAGTGGTAACCACATCTCCCTGGGCAAAGGTTTTGCCTTTAAAGAAGGGGGCATCTGCCTTTTCTTTTTTTACATATTCTTCCAGTCCTGCCGCCTTTGATGCCGTAGAACTCAAGGTCAGCATCCGGTTTCCATGGTTCAGATTCAGGATTTTTGCAATGGGTCCCAGTTCATGGGTGGGGTAATTGTCACAGTTGCGTCCCAGGTAATTTCTCAGACGGTAATGTCTGTTTTCCCGTCCGTTAGCAATCTCATCCCGAAGGTCGTGGTGATAACCGCCACTGCAATGTACCACTTCGCCAAAGAATCCTTTTTGTGCCATATACAGTGCCATCATTTCCCTTCTGCCAAAACAGCAGTTTTCCAAGAACATGAATGGAGACTTGGTATCTTCGTACGCTTTAATCAGGTCAAAGCACTGTTCCAGTGTATAGGCTCCCCCTACCTCCATCGCCACTGCTTTTCCTGCATACATGGCTGCAATGGCAATCTCTGCATGGTACTCCCATGCGGTGGCAATGATAACCGTGGTAACCTCCTCATTCAAAAGTAGTTCCTTGTAATCTGTATACACTGCAGGTGCCGGCTGTCCGGATTCCTCCACCAGCCTTGCACCTTCCTTTACTCTGTCTTCATATAAATCGCAGACCGCCACGACCTGTTCACCCTGCGCTAAAACCACATCCTTTAACAGCCAGGTTCCTCTGCATCCTAATCCGATATAGCCAATTTTAATTGTTTCCATAGTCATTTCTCCTCATTATCACAATTCTTTTTCTGGCTGAAGTTTTGCCAGCAACACTTTTCCAAACAGGAAACCGAACAACAGCGTCAGCACTCCCTGTAGGAGAAATATCCGCTGTGTCGGCGTAAATGGAAAGTTTCCAAAAAACCAGGTTTTCTTCCAAACCTTTAAAAGAAGGGCACTGATTCCCTGTCCACCAAGTGACCCCATATTTACTACCATCAGATACCAGGATAAATAGGCGGTCCTGTTTTCTGCAGGTGTATGGATGTATGCCATATTATTGAAATACAGCGTTCCGCCCGCCAGGATTGCCTGATAAACCAACAGGGTAAGAGGCAGGAGGAATACATAATTGTCTTTGCCAATCAGCATATGTAAAAAGGGATAGATGGCAAACAGCAAAAACATTTTTTGAAATGCCCCAAACCAGGACTTCCTTTGTAACAGTTTGTACCAGAACGGCATCGTCACGATGGTTACCACGATGTTTAATGCCTGCAAAAAGCTGATAAAAGAGTAGGGCACTTCGATGTAATCCAGTAGATACGTGTTCGCGGAATAGAGTGTCATTGTAGATATCATCATCCATGCAAACACCGGTATCATCGTGAGGGAAAACATCCGATTCTTTAATGGAAGAAACAAAAGCTCCCTTTTTCTGCATGAACTTACCGGATAGGTAATCTCCTTTGGCAGAAGAAGTAAGAACAGTTCCACAAGCGCAATTCCGTAAGCCGCAAGACGAATTTTTTCCAGCCAGAAAAGTTCATTGAAAGTGCTTTTCGCCATATCCGCCAGCAAACTTGCTGTCATTGACGCAATCGCTGTAAAAATACTGTTGACGATACCGGATACTGCATAGAACCATCCTCGGATGTTTTCCTGCAGAAAGGAAATATGCCATGCTGGGAACCCACTCGCCACAAGAATGTTGGTGGCACTGCCTAAGGTCAGGCAGAGCGTCATCAGCCCTATCATGCGGCTCTTTGACTCGATTCCCGGCAGGAAAGTAATTGCCGCAATGGTCAAGGTATGAAAGCTGAATCGGGCTATTCCCAGAATCACCTTCCGTCTCCGGAAACGTTCCAGAATCAACGGGGAAAGGGGGTACAAAATGCCTGCCAGAAGCGGGATACTTGTGGTCATCCCCACCTCGGCATCACTCATTCCTGCACTAATTAAAAGTCCGGTCAAAAATACACCCGTTGTAAGTGCCGTATAAATAGCCTTCAGGCACTCGGCGCCTAATATGCAGAACCTTGCTCTTGCATCCGCTGTGCGAAACGAAACAATATCGTTCATGTTTCCACACCTGCTCTTCTATTCTTTTACTGCGCCAATCATCATACCCTTGATAAAATATTTCTGTAAAAATGGGTAGACACATAAAATGGGCAACAGGGCAACAACAATTACTACATATTTAAGTTGGAGGCTAATCAAACTCTGAGTAGCAGAACCTAATTGGTTTCCCATGCTCTCATTGTTAATTAGTATTTTCATTAAGTATACCTGCAATGGTTGTAAGTCCTTTCTTCCCGGCAGATAAATCATGGATGTAAAATAACCATTCCACTGCTGCACCGCATAATAAATAACCAGTACCGCAATAATCGGTTTTGACAAGGGAATAAAAATTTTCTGTAAAATGGTTGTTTCACTTGCACCGTCTATTTTGGCTGACTCATACAAACTCTCCGGTATGGTAGATAAAAATGTTCTTGCTATGATAATGTAGTACGGTGCTGCTCCAACCGGCAGAACAATCGCCCATCTCGTATTGTAAAGTCCTAGTTTGTTAATCAGGATGTACATGGGTACAAGGGAACCTGCTAAAAACATGGAAATCGAGAAAAAGAACGACAACTGTTTCCTTAGAAAAAACTGCTTCCTTGATAATGGATATGCTGCCATCAAGGTAAGGATTGTACTAAATGCAGTTCCCACTACGGTATACCAGATGGTATTATAATAGGAACGCCAAATTTCCGGATTTCTGAATACAATTCCATAAGCTGTCAGGTTAAATCCTTTCGGCAATAAAGTAACTGCATTAGAAATGACTGCCTGCGGTTCACTGATTGACATACTGAATACATAAATCAAAGGATATGCCGCAATACATGCTGCCAGGAAACTGAACACATAGATAATAACGGTATAAATTTTGTCCCCAGGCGTCATTTTCTGACGCCTTTTTTTCCACTTCTTTTCTTTTACCACAGCGAAACCTCCGACACTTTTTTGCTCAACTTATTGGCAATAATAACCAGAATTAAGTTGATAGCCGAGTTAAACAAACCTACGGCTGAAGCGAAACTGTAATTTCCCTCCACCAGACCGGTACGGTATGTATAAGAAGAAATGACATCCGCAGCCTCCAGGGTAACCGGGTTGTACAGCAAAATCACTTTCTCATATCCAACGCTCATCAGAGTGCCAATTTGCAGAATAAAGGTCACCACAATCGTGGGCATAATACTGGGAATGGATATGTGCAGCACCCTTTGAAGTCTGGTAGCTCCATCTATTTTTGCTGCCTCATACAGTTCCTGGCTGACTCCGGTGAGTGCCGCCAGATAGATAATTGCTGACCAGCCAAACCCTTGCCAAATTCCACTGGTAATAAAGACGGTTTTAAACCATTTCGGTTCCATCAGGAAGTTAATGGATTCTCCTCCAAAAAACCGGATAATCACATTGATAATTCCATTGCTGGGAGAAAGGAAGTTCACGATCATACCGCAGATAATAACGGTGGAAATAAAATAGGGAATGTAACTTACCGCCTGAACCACCCTTTTATATACCTTTGCTCCCAGATCATTGGTCATCAATGCGAAGATAATGGGAATGGGAAACCCCCACAGAATGCTGTAAACACTGATTAAAATCGTGTTTTTCAGCACTCTTAAAAAATAGGGGGATTTAAAAAATCGGATAAAATAGGTAAATCCTGCCCAATCACTTCCCCAGATTCCTTTTGTCGGTGAGTAATGTTTGAAAGCGATAATATTTCCGTACATCGGGTAGTAGAAAAACACTAGGTAGTGGATGACCACTGGAAGGACAATCAAAAGCAGCGCTCTGTCCCGCTTGATATTTTTTTTCAGATTTACCCATTTTTTCTTCATAAATGCACAAACGCTCCTTTTACTTTGCTAATCTGTCATATTGTGCCTGTTTTACTTCTAAGATTTGGTCTACACCTAGCTGTTTCAAATAGGAAACATAGTTATCCCACTCTGCCTCAATGTCCGCAGTTCCTACTGTAAATTTACCGGTCATTTCCCATACGTAGGTGGTCAAGTCACCAAGCAAGCCGGAAATCTGTTTGCTTTCTTCTTCTGTTGCCGGAGGAAGAATCAGGGTAGGCTGTGCATAAGGTTTTGTCTTTTCAGAAACTTCTACAAAGATATTTCTCATTTCCTCTGGATACTCGAAAAGCATTGCCTCTCCACGTTCTGTAGACATAATATAAGGAAGTCCTAACTGGCATCCAAAAGCACTTAATACCTCGGAAGGAGCCAGACCGTCAGGATTTGCAGTTACATACTCAGTAAATTTCGGTGTTCCATCCGCATCACGGGTGTAAGTCACACCCTCGATACCCAGGTTCATCAATGCCTTGCCTTCATTACTCATCAGATAATCAATCAGAGCAACAACCACTTCCGGATTTTTGCAGCTTTCTGTCACTACATAACCGTTCACAGTTACATCACCCAGAATTTCTGTCATCTGTGCATAGGGTCCTTTCGGTGGAACCAGAGGAAGCAGTTCTGCACCCTCTACACCATTTGCCTCCAGTGCGGATTCCAGAGCCGGAATCTGTGCGGGATATGCCAAGAATGCTCCCACCTCATTTCGGGATACTTTCTCGAATAACTTTGTTTCATCGCCCATGGTTAAAAATTCAGGATCTAACAGTCCTTCTTCATAGAAATTGTTCAGCCATGTGTAGAATTCTTTCGCTCTGTCGCTCATGAATTCATACTGCATATTTCCATTTTCATCCGGATACCACCCATCGGAGTAGAACAGATGTAAATTCCATGCCTGTGCCCAGAAGGTCGTATACCAGGCATGTCCACCAACAGAGAACGGAATTTCGTTGTTCTTATTGCCATCTCCATCTGCATCTTCATCCCGGAAAGCCTCCAGAACCGTAACCCACTCATCAATGGTTTCCGGCTCTTTTAGTCCCAGTCTGTCCAGCCAGTCTTTTCTTATAGTGAACGCATAGGGCATGAAATACGCATTTTCACTTACGGTATTGATAGAATAAATATGTCCATCTGCGGAAGTCAGCGCTTTTACATGAGGGAACTCCTCATACATGGCATTGATGTTGTCCCCGTATTTATCGATGTAACCCTCTAAAGGAACAATTCTTCCATCACTTCCCAATTCTCCCAAGTTCACACCATTGGGAAGGAGCATGACATCCGGCAGCTCACCACCGGCACTGACGCGAAGTTTCATAACTTCTACATATTGTGCGGGTGCGGTAACATCCCAGTTGATTTTAATATTGGTTCTTTTTTCAATCTCCTCCCATAAAGGAAGATTATTTGCCAAAGATGCCACGGTTCCATCCTCGGTAGCGATGGTCAGCTCCACCTGTTCCTTTAAGGGAAATGTAATCTCCTCTGCAGCCGCACTTTCTTCTGTTGTACCGGTTGGCGCTGTTGCCTGACTGGTTTCTTCCACATTACCCGTTGCCTGACTTCCACAGCCACTTAACACCCCCGCTGCCATCATCGTTGCCAATGCACAGGATAATATTTTTTTCACCTTTCTACTTTTCATGAAGTACCTCCTCATCTTTTATTTTTTATCATGCGATTAAGCATTTTTAATATAACATCCTTTGTTTTTCGTCACAACATGTCATTTTTGCATAACATACATTTCTTGCGTCCCGCATATTTGCTGGTTTTTCCGCCCATTCTACATACTTTTTTTGCAAAAATGACAGTGCTTGGTTTTATTGTATGTGGCTGAAAAAAGGAGAATGTCCAGCGACATTCTCCTTTTTATGTAAACCTATATCATTTTTCCATTCCTTCCGGATGTTTCATACATCCGTGACTACCCTTCCACAATCAGATATCTTCCGTCTCCTACTTCAAAAACCTCGGATGCATCCAATATGGAGTCTTCATCCGCGCCATCCATATCCACGCCTTCCTCGTCAAAGTATTCCCAGACTTCCCTCACAGAATCCACGACCACAGCCAGACATTCCTCCAGGAAATCGGCTGCCTCCTCTTCGTTCTCCGCTACCGGCTCGTCAAACAGCTGACCCTGTTTCTCCAAAAAGCACTGTAGCACCTTCTCATCGTATTCATTGCTCATAAGCTTCACCCTCCAATTTTATAGTAATCCTCGTCGATTTAATTCCTGGTAAACTCTTGCCACCGGTAATCCCACCACATTATTGTAGTCTCCACAAATTGCCTGCACATAGGCCGCACATTTTCCCTGAATGCCGTAGGCACCGGCCTTGTCCATCGGCTCTCCGGTGGCAATATAGGCTTCGATCTCCTCGCTGTCCATGGGATACATGGTGACATCCGTGCATTCATAAAAGGTGATGTGATGTCTGGTTTCCTCCTGCATCCAGTAAATGGTCACTCCGGTGTAGACCTGATGGGTTCGTCCCTGCAAAGTGTCCAGCATGCGAAAGGCATCCTCCCTGTCCTTCGGTTTCCCCAGGACTTCTCCCCACACCGACACCACGGTGTCCGCACCGATCACCACCGTATCTGTAAGGTCTTCTCCTGCCTGTTCCAATTCTTCCCACACATGGGCGGCTTTCTGCCTGGACAGATCCTGTACCACCTCTTCTGCCCGGGTCTTCTTTGTCTCTTCCGGCAGATCACTGACATGAATGGTAAACTCCAGTCCGATCTGCTCTAACAGTTCTTTTCTTCTTGGCGAAGCGGACGCCAACACTAATCTACTCATTTGCACTCGATTCCGGGATAAACACCCTTGGATTTTTTGTTTCCTTTTCTTTTGCTGCTGCTTTTACTGCTTCCTTACAAAAGCTGTCCTGGGAATTAAAGCTTCCCTTGCCCCGTTTATCCACCTTCTCATAGGTGCCATCCGGCTGCAGCACAGATGCCTTCTCCGTATCCGCCAGCTGTGCCTGTAAAATATGCCATAAACGATCCCGTAACTCCGGCTTTTCCACCGGGAACAGAATTTCTACCCGGCGTTCCAGATTTCTGGGCATCCAGTCCGCACTGCTGCAATAAAATTCCGGACTTCCGGCATTCTCAAAATAGAATATGCGGGCATGTTCCAGAAAATTACCCACAATGGAGCGAACGGAAATATTTTCACTTACATCCGGGATTCCCACTTTCAGACAGCAGATTCCACGAATGATCAATTCGATTTTTACCCCTGCTGAGGAAGCACGGTAAAGAGCTTCAATCACATCCTTGTCACACAGGGAATTCATCTTGGCAATAATATGGGCTTCCTTTCCCTCCTGGGCATTCTTTGCTTCTCTGTCGATCAGATACAGGAATTTATCCTTTAACCAAAGAGGTGCAAGGGAAAGCTTATTCCAATTTCTGGGCTCAGAATAGCCGGACAGCATGTTAAAGACCGCCGTTGCATCCTCTCCAATACTCTCAGAGCAGGTAAACATGCCAATATCTGTATACAGCTTTGCTGTCGCATCATTGTAGTTTCCGGTTCCCAGGTGGACATATCGGCGGATCCGATCCTCTTCCCTGCGCACCACCAGGGTAATTTTACTGTGGGTTTTTAAACCCACCAGGCCATAAATTACATGGCAGCCGGCTTTCTCCAGCATCTTTGCCCAGACAATATTATTTTCCTCATCAAAGCGGGCCTTTAACTCCACAAGAACAGAAACCTGTTTTCCGTTCTCCGCCGCCTTCGCCAGTGCCATAATGATAGGGGAATTGCTGCTGACACGGTAAAGGGTCTGTTTGATTGCCAGCACATCCGGATCCTTTGCCGCCTTCTGGATAAATTCCACCACCGGCGAAAAGGTTTCGTAAGGATGATACATCAGAACATCACCCTTGCGGATCTGTTCAAAAATGTCGCAGCCCTCCGGAAATGCAGGTACCGGCTGAGGTGTATATTTGGGTGCCTTCAGATGGTCAAAGCCATCCATTCCATACATTTTCATCAGGAAGGTCAGATCCAGAGGCCCATCAATCTTATAGATTGCCGCCTCAGACAAAGCCAGTTCCTCCCGGATAATCTTCAGTAATCTGCCATCCATGTCCTTGGCTGCTTCCAGTCTGATGGCTTCTCCCCACTGACGGTGTTTCAGCTGCTTCTCAATTTCTTTCAACAGATCGGCAGCATCGTCCTCATCAATGGTAAGGTCTGCATTTCTCATGATACGGAAGGGATAGGCACATACAATGTCATAATTTAAGAACAGCTTCTCCATGTTCCGCTCAATGATCTCTTCCAGAAGAAGCACAGCCTTTGTGCCCTCTTTGGATGAGGGAATCGGCACGATACGGGACAACACACTGGGAACCTGCACCATCGCAAATTCCAGCTGTTTTTTATTGCTCTTCTTATCCTCTTTCTTGGGGGCGAGAAGCGCCCCGATATTCAGGGACTTGTTGCGAATCAAAGGGAAGGGTCTGGATGAGTCCACCGCCATGGGCGTAAGCACCGGATATACATTCTCCTCAAAGTATCGATCCACATATTCCTGCTGTTTTTTATCCAGATCCTCATGTTTCTCCACCACACAAAGTCCGTTTTCCCTTAACAGGGGAAGCAGGGATCGATTATAAATATGATACTGGCTTTTCACCAGTTCATGAGTCACCACATTCAACTGATCCAGCTGCTCCTGGGCGGTCATGCCCGAAATGTCCTTCTTCTGATATCCTGCATTGACCATATCCTTTAAGGATGCCACACGAACCATGAAAAATTCATCCAGGTTTGAAGCGGTAATGCTCAAAAATTTCAAACGTTCAAACAGTGGAATCCTGCGATCTCTCGCTTCATTCAAAACACGTTCATCAAACTTGACCCAGCTTAGTTCCCGATTCATAAAATAGGACGGGTCTGCAAATTTCTCCTGTTTCAACCTAACGGTATCTCCCTTCTATCAAAATCTAAATCACACGTTTCTGACGAATCACAGGTTTGATACTGTAAACTTCTTCAAAAAACTGTGCCTTATGTTCCAATAATCCCTGCTCCAGCGTGATATCGGTATTGGTCTTTACCGTGATGATCAGTTCATCCTTCTGTAATCCCACGGAAACATTCCTGAACTTTTCTTTGTGGGAGCGATCCAATCCGTTTGCCACCCGCAGAATCGCAGTAAGCTTGGCAATCACCAGATAAGACCTGCGATCCAGTGTGGTGGTTTTACCCAATTCCTCATAGCTGTCCAGCTCCATGTGATTGTAGCGCACCACATTTGCCACAATCTCCCGCTCCAGATGGGATAAACCGATAATTTCTGTGGACATAATGATGTCGTAGCCGCACTCGCCTAAATTGGTAAGACTGATATATCTTCCACAGTCGTGTAACAGTGCCGCCAGTCTGAGCATCAGGCGTTCTCTTTTCCCCAGGCCATGAATTCTCTTCATGCTGTCGAAAATAGTAAGCACCAGCATTTCCAATGTCTCAGAACGTTTTTTGCTTCCCATATAACGCTTGGAAATATTTCTGGCACAGGCAATGATATCCTGTTCAAAATCATGGGGCAGTGCAAAAATCTTGCGGTTTTCCGCATATTCATATGCCATACCGTCACACAGGGTCACACCCGGAGCCCAGATATATTTTGCATCCATGCTGTGGACGATCTGCTTTAGCAGCATGGAAGAAATGGCAAGAAGAAGGATATTGTCCTCGGTCAAGCCATAGGTTCTGGCAATCTCTGTCATATTCTTTTCTCTCAGGAAAAGCAGGAAATTTTCATACCTTTCCACACCCACACAGCCTACACCGTTTTCCTGGGGTGCAGAGCTCTGAATCACATAGGATAAATAATCATCCACTACGATGATATTTTCGATCTGGCGATCCTTCAAATACAGCTTTTTAAAGGCATCAATCTGTGCTTCCACCATCTCATCAATCAACTGGGCATAATGGCTTCTGGTCACTTCCATGTTGCCGAGGCGTTCCCGGATACGCAAAATGCCGAGTCGGATATTCTGCGTAGTCACAAGGGTATCCTTATCGAAAAGGGAAATCTGCACAGAGCCGCCACCAATATCCACAATAGCAGTACCCTTCTCTATTATCCTATTAAATACTTCTCCCTTTGATGCCACAGACTTGTAATCCAGAAAACGCTGCTCCGAGTTGCTGAGTACCTCCAGCTTCACTCCGGTCCGCTGTTCGATCAGGTCTAACAGCACCACGGTGTTCTGCGTCTCACGGATGGCACTGGTGGCATAGGCTTTATAGTCATCCACCTTGTAGGACCCCATAATTGCTTTAAATTCTTTCAGGATCTTGCACAGTTCCTCAACCCGTTCATTTTCAATTTTGCCCTTCGCGTAAGTATCCGATCCAAGATCCAGACGATAACGTACATCGTCCACCTGGCTCATGCCATTTGCAGTTACATTATAAATTTTCAGGTTCAATTCATAGGAACCCACATCGATGGCTGCAAACAATTTACCCTTCATATAAGTAACTCCTTATCAGTAATTTCCCAGTATTTTCATGTTTCTCGCTTCATCCCGCAGACCCCGCAGTGCATTCTTCACTGCGCTATCGGAAAGATTTCCCTCGAAATCAAGGAAGAACCGATATTCCCAGGTGCGGTCCTCAATGGGGCGGCTTTCGATTTTACAGATATTTAAACCGTTATAAATAAAATGAGACAACATATGGTAGAGGGAACCGGATTCATGGGGAACCTCAAAACAGATGCTGATTTTTTTTGCGTCCTTTTTAAATATTTTCTGATTCGTGACAATGATAAACCGGGTGGAATTGCTGCTGGACTGATTCACGCCCCGTTTCAACACTTCCAGTCCATAGGTCTCTCCCGCATAAGCACTGGCAATGGCTGCCTGGGACCGATCCTGTTCCTCTGCCACCTTTCTGGCAGCAAAGGCATTGTTCTGCATACTGATTTGTTTCCAGTCGTGCTCACTTAAAAATCTGGCACTCTGCATCAAGGACTGGGGATGGGAATAGACCGTGTGAATCTCTTCCAGTTTCGTCCCCGGAAGTCCTAACAGACAATGTTCGATTTTGATGATCTGCTCGCCCACAATGTAATTTTCATATTCCACCAGAAGGTCGTAGATTTCGCTGACAATGCCGGCTGTGGAATTTTCAATGGGAAGAACCGCAAAGTCCGCGCTTCCCTCCTCAATTGCCGCCATGGCGTCCCGAAAGGTGTCTACATGAATGCTGGAAATTTTATCACCGAAGTACTGGCGCATGGCTGCCTGGGAGTAAGCTCCCTCCGCCCCCTGAAAGACCACCCGCGCACCTTCCTGATCCAGCTTATCCACAGCGATAAAGGGGAGTTTTCCCAGTGCTCCTTTTTCTGCCAGCAGCTGATATTGCAGCTTGCGGCTCATAGACATGATCTGCTCAAAAAGTTCCTGGATACCCACACTGTTAAAATCATTGTGGGTCAGGGATTTTACCCTGGCAATCTTCTCTTCTTCCCGTACCTTGTCAAAAACCTTCTTGCCGTTTTCTATTTTGTATTCAGCGACCTGTCTGCAGATATCCATCCGCCTCTCGTATAATTCCACAATATCCTTATCAATTGCATCGATCTGTACCCGCAATTCACTTAAATCCATTACTTTTCTCCCATTCTGAGATGTTTTTAATACTATTTATCTTATACCATCCCTATCTTGATAGCAAGCCTTTCAAGGGGTATAATAATCATAAGCGAGGTAAAATTTATGTCAAAAAAAAGTAAAAATTTTATTCCCATACTGATTATTCTTCTGGTGTTTGTTTTCCTGTATCTTCTGAGTCTCTGGGGACACCAGGTCAAACGAAACGACGGAACGGTGGTAGGCAACACTGCAGGCAATTTATATAACAAGGGTCTGTTTTGTGAGCTGGACGGCATCGTCTATTTCGCCAATGCCTATGATGGTTATGCCCTGTATTCCATGAACAGTGATGAAACCAATATGAAGAAACTGAAAAGTTCCGTTTCTTCCTATCTGAATGCAGATGAAAATTATCTTTACTGTTATCAGCAGGGCTCCTCTGCCTCATCCGGCATGGCTATGTTGGGAAATACCAGGGGATTGTATCGGTTGACACATAATGGCAGGAATTTTTCCTGCCTGGATCGTACCGATACCTCCATGTTGTTACTATTTGGAAATGAGTTATATTATGAAAACTACGATGATGAAACTTTTTCCACTCTGAAACGCTGCGGAATTGATGGCAAAGCCAAACAGTCCCTCAGTGATTATCCCCTCACCGCAGCCTGTGTATCCAACGGGCAGATCTACTTAAACGGGACAAAAGAAAACCACTATCTTTACACCCTGAATCCATCCACCGGTGATTTAGATCTGGTCTTACAACACAATCTGTGGGATCCCATTGTGGACGGTGACTATGTGTATTTCATGGACTTAGAGTCTAATTACCATCTGTGCCGTTATTGCTTTTCCACGAACACTATGGAAATCCTGACCAAAGACCGGGTAGATTTTTATAATTTATATGGCGACATGATTTACTATCAGACGGCTGGCAGATCTCCCTCTTTCATGAGGATGCACATAGATGGCAGTGGTGCAGAACAGGTAGCAGAGGGCGCCTTTACCAACATCAACATTACCTCGGACTATGTGTATTTTAATGAGTTTAATACTCCGGTTCCAGTGTACAAAACTTCCACCTTCGGTCCCGTCAGCGTTACAACTTTTGATGCGGCCAGGAATGCGGCATTTTCCAATCAGAAATAACTTTTCTCATTTTTTCTTGTAACTCTCGGGGGCAGACAATTAAGAGAAGCGGCATCTCGGATGCGGTGGTCTGTCCCTCTCCTGCAAAAAGCCGGGCAATTTCCAGTGCTTCCTCCGGACTGTCCACTGCTGTCACATTGGGCTGGAATCCACGAACCATTTCTGCCAGTTCATAGGCTCCGTATCCCTTCTCTGTGGACATTGTAAAAAGAATCTGGGCAGGGGAGCAAAATTCTTTCAGAAACTCTGCCGTCTCTTCTTTTCTTTCCAAGCCTAAAATTCCAATGACCGGACGGTTTCCGGCAATCCGTTTCACGGAATTCCACAGAAGCTCTGCAGCTTTTGGTGACGCTGCCCGATCCATCCAGATCGATGGACGATTCCTGAGTTGTTCCAGACACCCCTCACAATGGGTATTGGCAATTCCTTTTCGTATCTTCTTCTCATCAATCCCTGTTCCCGGTATCTCCAAACTGATTGCATATGCCAACGCAATGGCGGTTGCTGTATTTTCCACCTGCCAGTCCCCGGGCATATCCAATTCTACATTTTTTATAAGCTTTCCCGGCTCCAGGTAGTCAAAACGTTGTTTTCGGACACCGTGCCATACCTTTCCAGACTGCACATTCCATTGATTTTCCCAAAAGATTTTCCATGCTGTATCCTCTTTGGGAATTTTCTCCCATTCTTCTCCTTCCCCGATCCAAAGAAGAATCTGGGGATTCTTTTGTTCCAACAGTTCCAGCTTTTTCTTTGTGGAAGCCTGCGCCGGTTCTTCCCCCAGGCTCTCCCACATTTTTCTGCTGACAGCCCTGCAGGAAATCCGTAAATGTTCCCGTTTTTTTCCCGTTCCTACCAGACAGGCTGTGGTATAGCCTGCTGCCTTTAAAATCTGCCCCAGAAAGGCTGCCACACAACCGTCTCCATTTTTTCTGTCCATACAAAATGCAATTCTCTGCATCCTCATGTCTCCCTCTGTTCCTTTTGTATAGTTCAAATCCTGCCGGTTATACTGTAATAGAATCATTTTGGAAAGGAACCCTATGAAACCAATTCGTTTTATTCAAAATTTTATGCGTTGTGGCATCACCGGCTGGTGTCTGGAAATTCTTTTTACTGCCATGCAATCCTTACAAAAAAGGGAAATGGCACTTCGCGGCACCACTTCCCTCTGGATGTTTCCTATTTATGGCATGGGAGCAATCATTGCTCCTCTCTCCCGGATTTTACACCGGCAGTCCATCTGGTTACGAGGCTTACTCTACACATTTTTGATTTTTTCGGTAGAATTCATCAGTGGCAGCTATCTGACTAAAAGAAACTCCTGCCCCTGGAATTACCGCCGTTCTTCCTGGAATATCCGGGAAGTCATACGCCTGGATTATGCCCCCTGCTGGTTTCTCACCGGACTTCTGATGGAGCGGCTGACCGGTTCATCCTACAGGAAAGTTTCTTCATAAAAGGATAGTAAGCGATCCATAAGAAAATTCCCGCACTGCACCATGCAGAAGCATTGGCAAGGCACACACCCACATAGCTGAGTCTGTGCGCCGCCATGATTGCCAGTACACCACGGCTTAACAATTCCACAACGCCGCCCAGCATGGGCAGGAACCCGTATCCGCAGCCCTGAAGCACATTACGGAAGATAAAGATCATTCCCAGTGGAATGAAGAACAGACCGCATACTTTAATGTATATATCCGCATAGTGAAGCACTTCGTCCAGATTTTCACTGACAAAAAGACGAATCAGATACGGCATCAACAGGATGACAACTCCATATATAATCACGGAATACACTGCGGACATCAGGTTGGCGGCCCTTACACCTTTACGGATTCTGGTTAGATCGTTGGTTCCCAGATTTTGTGCGCTGTAGGTAGACATGGTAACTCCCATGGCAACGAAGGGCTGGGTTACCAGCTGCTCCACCTTACATGCCGCCGTATAGGAAGCCACTACCATGGATCCCAGCAGATTCAATGCAGACTGCAGAATTATGGTTCCGATTGCAGTGATGCAAAACTGCAATGCCATGGGGATTCCGATTTTCAGCTGAATCCAGGGTAAATGACCCTCCAGCCGGTAATGTCTCCATTCTGCCCGGAGTAAAGGAACTTTTTTTAAGATGTATAAATGGCATAAAATACCTGCCAGAAGCTGGGATAAAACCGTAGCCCATGCAGCTCCTGCCACACCCATCTGGAAGTTGACTACAAAGAGCAGATCCAGAAAGATGTTTAAAAATGCAGAAAAGATAAGAAAATACAAGGGAACCTTACTATTTCCCACTGCGCGCAGCAGACTTGCCACCAGGTTATACCAGAGATTTCCTACCAGTCCATAGCAGATAATCAGAATATAGGTTCTGGACATCTCGTAAATGTCCTCCGGTGTATTCATGATGGTAAGAAGAGGCTCCATCAACAGAACGCTGCCTAAGGTCATAATCACAATGACGATCAATGTCAGCAGCGTGGCACTTCCCACACTCTTTTTGATTCCCTCTTCATCACCGGCACCAAAACGCTGTCCTGTGATGATGGTAAATCCTGTAGTCAGTCCCTGGGAAAATCCAAGGATCAGAAAACCGATGGTTCCTGTGGCACCTACCGCTGCCAGAGCCTGCACACCCACGTAACGTCCCACAATGATGGTATCCACCATGCTGTAAAACTGTTGGAAAATATTACCTATAATAATGGGAATAATAAATTTTAAAATTAATTTGAAGGGACTTCCCTTCGTCATATCTAACTGCATGACTTTTCTTACTCCATATCCGTATCGGTCAGATCCTCCGCCTCTGCCCCGATGTTCAGGGTATTCAGGGTTCTGCGTTTCATCCGCATCTTCTCCGAGGTCTGTAAAATATAATTTTTTACCTCTTTGGCATGTTTAATGTGCTCCAGATAAAGTTTGGGATGGGTAGTATCCCCGGTATGACAAACCACTGTACCCAGTCCAAAGATACGTTCTCCCAGAGTTCTGGTCAATTCCACATCCTGAATCTTGTACATATAGCAATCATCTTCCACCTTTTTGAAAAACCCGCTGTCGATGGTCAGAATTTCCTCTCCCACCAGATACTTGGTAAAGGTGAATGGCAGTCCAAAAAACAGCCAGCGCTTCCGCTCCTCAAATCCCATGTTTTCATTTACCTCTTTCATCTTCATACCCTCCTGTAAACCAAGATTTTCCGTTTCTTAAATGCTTATCTGTGCTATTTTAGCATGCTCTAACCGCACTGTAAATTCTTTTTGCATAAATTTATTCCGGTACATTGCATCCCTATTTTTGTTGTGTTAGAATAGACTGAAACAGCAAGTCAATGTGTGCAGGTTTTGCGCCGGAAAGGAGAATACAATGACTGCAAAGGAATGTATTTTAACTCGTAGAAGTATTCGTAAATTTAAAAACACCCCCATCGATCACGCTTTAATAGATGAAATTGTTGAGACAGCCTCCTATGCTCCCAGTTGGAAGCATACCCAGATTACCCGTTATGTTGCTGTGGAAGGAGCATTAAAGAATCGTATCGTTGCTGAGGCGACTTCTGCTTATCCTAATAATGGGGAAATCATCGCTTCTGCCCCCATGCTGATCGTGGTATGTATGGTCACCAAACGTTCCGGCTTTGAACGTGACGGTTCCTATTCTACCAGAAGAAACGACGGCTGGCAGATGTTTGATGTGGGCATTGCCTCCCAGACCTTCTGTCTGGCAGCTCATGAGAAAGGACTTGGCTCCGTGATCATGGGTATTTTTGATGATCAGATGGTAGCTGATCTCCTTGGTTTACCGGAAGGACAGGAGGCAGTCGCATTGAATCCTGTGGGATATCCCGACGAGGAGCCCGTTGCTCCAAAGCGTAAACCCGTTTCGGATTTATTATCCTATAAAGAATAATTCAAAAATCGAAGAGAAGGTTTTCTCTTCGATTTTTTCAAGCAAAGATTTCTGACAGCAATACGAAAGGACAAGGTAACCGAACTATGAAACATTTAATGAGTCCTCTTGATTTTTCCACCACAGAGCTGGAACAGCTTTTTGATCTGGCCAGTGACATTGAGAAAAACCCGGACAAATACGCACACGCATGTGACCGCAAAAAGCTGGCCACCTGCTTCTATGAGCCAAGCACACGGACAAGGTTAAGTTTTGAGAGCGCCATGCTCCGTCTGGGCGGTCAGACATTGGGCTTTTCCGATGCAGCATCTTCCTCCGCTTCCAAGGGAGAAAGTGTAGCAGATACCATCCGGATCATCTCCTGCTATGCTGACATTTGTGCCATGCGCCATCCAAAAGAAGGTGCTCCCATGGTTGCAGCCCACTATTCCGGTATTCCGGTGATCAATGCCGGAGACGGCGGTCACCAACACCCTACCCAGACCCTGACGGATCTGATGACCATCCGCACCCTGAAAGGACGGTTAAACAATTTCACCATTGGCTTATGTGGCGATTTAAAATTCGGTCGTACCGTTCACTCCCTGATCAACGCATTGTCCCGCTACGAAAATGTCCGCTTTATCTTTATCTCTCCGGAAGAACTCCGCGTACCGGATTACATCACCGACATGCTACGGAAAAAGGGATTCGATTATGAAGAAGCAATCCGCCTTGAAGATGTACTTCCCTCTCTGGATCTTCTCTACATGACCCGCGTGCAGAAAGAACGGTTTTTCAATGAGGAGGATTATGTCCGCTTAAAAGACTTCTATATCCTGGATCAAAACAAAATGGAACTGGCCAAGGAAGATATGCTGGTACTCCATCCCCTTCCCCGTGTCAATGAAATTGCTGTAGAGGTGGATGAGGATCCCCGGGCCGCTTATTTCAAGCAGGCACAGTACGGTGTCTATGTCCGTATGGCTTTGATTCTCACCCTGTTAGGCATTCATGTAGACTGAGTATTTGATGGAAAGGAGCATCTGTTATGTTAAACGTAGGAAAAATTGAGGAAGGATTTGTACTGGATCACATCAAGGCCGGAAAAAGTCTTTCCATCTATCATCATCTGGGATTGGATAAGCTGGATTGCACCGTTGCCATTATCAAAAATGCCAGAAGTAATCTCATGGGAAAAAAAGATATTTTAAAAGTGGAATGCGATATCAACACTTTGGATTTAAATATTTTGGGATTTATCGACCACAATATTACAGTGAACGTAATCAAGGATGGTAAGATCGTAGAAAAGCGCCGCCTGATTCTCCCAAAAGAGATCAAAAATGTCATTAAATGTAAAAATCCCCGTTGTATTACTTCTATCGAGCAGGGACTGCCCCATATTTTTGTACTGGCAGATCCTGAAAAGGAAATTTATCGCTGCAAATACTGCGAAGAAAAATATAATGAATAAGAAGGAGCTGTGTTATGAAATTTGATATGCATTGTCACACAAAAGAAGGCTCTCCTGACGGCTCGATCCGGGTAGAAGACACGATTCGGCTCCTGCAGGAAAAGGGATTCGACGGCATGCTGATTTCCGATCATAACTCTTATCGTGCTTACCGCCATTGGAAAAAGAATATAAAAGATCAGAAATATAAGGATTTCGTTGTATTAAAAGGAATCGAGTACGACACCCTTGATGCAGGGCATATTCTTGTGATCATGCCCACCGGTGTAAAAGTTCCTCTGATTGAAATCCGGGGGCTCCCGGTGTCTATTCTCATTGAGATTGTTCATTATTTTGGAGGAATTCTCGGTCCGGCCCATCCCTGTGGTGAACGCTTCCTGAGTTTTACCAATACCCGTACCGGAAAAAAACGGCCTTCCATCTGTCAGCAATTTGATTTCTTTGAAACCTTTAACGCCTGCGAATCGCCCCAATCCAATGCCAAGGCAGCTGCTTTGGCTGATCGATACGGGAAGCCTCATTTCGGAGGCAGCGATTCCCACCGGGAGGACTGCATAGGACTGGGCTATACTGAAATCGCCTCTGCCATCACCTGTGAGACCGACCTGATTGACGCAGTCAGACACAAGGAGGGGATTTCTGCAGGGGGAACCTACTATACCAAAACCACCAAGCAGAAAATCGGTTTTTTCAATCATTTTCTGGTATTAGGATTCTTTTTCTACAATAAATTCTGCGCCGGATTCCGTGTCCACAAGAGACATCTGGCACTTCAACAGCACAACTACATTACCTTAAAGAATGACCATAAAGAAAAGCATGCCTGATGCATGCTTTTCTTTATGGTCATTCTTATTCCGTTGTATGTTCTTTCAATGTAGAATCGGCAATCACAGCCTCCACATCTTCCAGTTCAATGGTTGCCAGCATTTTCTTGGTAGGTTTCTTAACCTCCACAATTCTGCCTGCCTGCTTGGAAATTGCTTTTTCCATAAAGTTGCGTACATCCCTGGCATTTGCAAAGTTGGCAGAACGGTTTTTAAACCGCTCCTGCATCCATGCATAGGCTCTCTCTTCCGCTTCTTTCGTCAGCTGGTAATCCTGTTTTTTGCACATGCTTTTCAGAATTTTCAACTGTTCTTCCGGTGTATAATCCTCAAAGAAAACAAATTTACTAAATCTGGATTTAAGCCCCGGGTTAGAGTTCAAAAACTCCTCCATCAGATCCGGATATCCGGCTACAATCACTACCAGATCATCCCTGTGATCCTCCATGGCTTTCAGAAGCGTATCAATTGCTTCCTGTCCGAAGTCTCCCTCTCCTTTACCCACGCAAAGCGCATAAGCTTCATCCACAAAAAGGATACCTCCCAGAGACTCATCCACTACTTCCTGTACTCTGGTCGCCGTCTGACCGATAAATCCCCGTACCAGTCCGGAACGGTCCACTTCCACCAGCTGTCCTCCTGAAAGAACACCCAATGCCTCATAAATCTGTGCCAGCATTCTCGCCACGGTGGTTTTACCGGTTCCCGGATTGCCACTAAATACCATATGCATGGAAATACCGGTATTTTTCATACCCTTCTCTTCCCGAAGTTTACGGACCTTCATGAGATTCACCAGACTATGTACTTCCTCTTTGACCCCCTCTAAGCCCACCAGATTGTCCAGTGTTTCCAATGCCTTATCAATTCGTTCCTCCGGGGTCAGAGCTGGTGCCACATCCGGTTGTTTTACCTTCTCAGCAGGCATTATCGTCTGCACGTTTTTCGGTGCCTGCCCACCGGTCTTTCCCATTGCAGGGGCTCCGTTGATCTCCGAATTTCCCGAAGGTGTTTTCACGATTTTATAAAATTTCATGCTGCTGGTAAAATTTACACCATATTCCCGCAGAAATTTATCCAGCATCTGCATATATTGCGTGTATCTCTGTACCGCACCACTGCTCACATCAGGCTTATTGGCCACAATCAGCTGTCCGAACTGGTTATAGGTGTCATAGAGCAGCTGGGCTTTCTGATTGTGAAAAGGATCCGGGGTGATTTTGCGCCCGGCATCGGCCAGTACCGCATATTTAAAAATGGAAGGCCGCTCTTTGGGATACAGCATCTCCAGAGAATCACTTTGTTTCACCTGCTCCACCATGACACGATCCACATGTACACCCAGATATTCTTCCATCACATTCACCTCATGCTGTGTGAGAATATCATCTGCATCTGCCAGATAAATTGCATATTTTAAAAGTTCATGGTGCAGTTCCACCCTTAGGGACGCCGGTCTTGCTTTGCAGTTTCCAACGTTGTTGGTATATAACAGGTCACAGATTTTTTCACTGTCTGCGATAAGATCTTTTAAAGTCTTTTCCATCATTTTACTTCTCTTCTTTATCTTTTTTCTTCAATTCCTCAAAAACTTCGCGGAATTTTGTAGATGTCATGGTAGGGTTTCCGCCAAATACGCTTCTACGATAAGAACGCTCTCTGTCAGAGTTATATTCTTTCCATCGCAGGCTCTCAGAAAATTTCTTCTGCAGCTGTACGATTTCTTCTTTTGTATTCTGTGTATTCTGCAAAGATTCTGAGGTTTTCTCTGTATCCATTCTGTTTTTTAACGCCTCAAACTTACCACTGATGCTGTTGGTAAGCTCTTCCAGACCAAGACGATTCTTCACACTGTCCACTGCCTCTGACGCCGTATTCTTCATGCTGTCCATCTTCTCAGCTGCACTCGCTCTGACGCTGTCCACTTTTTCTGTCATGGCCTGTTTGCGCAGTTCATTGTTCTCCGCCGCAAAGGCAAGGTATACATCCAGACGTTTCTGTACCCGTTCAAGTTCTTCCTTCGCTTTCTGCATTTTCACCAGTACATCCTTCAGATCCATAGCAGCCCGCCATGCCATTGTGAAGTCACTGACAATATAGACGGTAAGAAGAATGGTTATCACAGTAAGCCAGTTTTCCGGAACGGAAAGCACCAGCCTTTCCACAGGTTTATGTACGACCCGGGTCATGGCAATGGTGAGAAATCCCCATGCCAGCGAAGATCTCAGACAGATCTGTCCCTGGAAATTAAAAGGCTGTTTGGAATAATCCCAGTAACGAACCTTAAATAATGCCTCCATGGTAACTCCGGTGACATATTCCAGAACGGTTGCTCCAATCACTCCCGCAATATAAGTGAGAAGGACACTATCCTGAAACGGAGCCGATACTACCAGCATCATAATCGCTCCGCTTCCATATAAAGGCAGGAACGGTCCCCTTATAAATCCCCTGTTTGTCCATTTTCTGTTTTTCAGAGAAACATAGGTTGACTCAAAAACCCAACCGCAGAAACAATAGAAATAAAAGAAAAATAGCCACTGAATAACGGAATAGCCGAAATGAAATGCCTCCATCCTTCTTCTCCCTCAACTTGTTTTATCGATAAACGCCCACGGATACACTAAGCCGGCCTTTTTTCGTCTCCCGTGTAGTCCCGTAATAGACAAATTTTCCAAATCCCCGCACCGAAACCACATCCTGCGTTTTCAGCAGATAGGTTGATTTCTCCATCCGTCTGCCATTCACCCACACTTTATCCGTAGTAAAAAGTGCCGCGCCGTTACTTCTCGCTATATTATAAAGCCTGGATACCACTGCGTCAATCCGTTCCGAAGCGACGGTAAACTCCTGCGTCTCAAGCTGCCTTTTACAGATTTCCGGTAATTCTTCCTGGAGCTCACAGTTTATATTGGTGTGGCGTACTCCGGTGAGATTTTCCATGAGAAATGGAGCAATGCTTTCATTGCAAAAAAGCCAGGCCTCCCTGTCCTGCACCAGAATATCCCCCAACAGACTTCTCTCGATTCCCATGTTCATCAGGGCTCCGAGGAAATCCCGATGCGTCAGATCCTCTGCGAATTTTTTCCGGGGTGGATACAGATGCATACAGACAATGGGAAATTCCTGCTCATATCCCAGTTCCTGGGGATTGCCGAACCGGATCATCACCCGCTCTGCATCCTCCATGCCCCCGGACAGGGAAAAGCTGTCCCGGTTCATCTGTCCGCTGCACTGCCAGAAGCTTTCCTGCTCTGCCAGGCCTAAAAAGCCGGTAAAGAGAAAAACATTCCGTTGGTATGCCTTCTCATAAAGCTCCAGAAACCGCTTTTTTAATTGTGCTTCCTCTTTTTGTAAATCGGTAGACATAGAAACCCTTTCCTATCAAAGAGTCGTTTGCCGGCTCTCTGCGTGCGTGGGCGCAGCATAAACTTCTTCTCCGTGAGCTGCACATCCTTGCAAAGCGTTTTATTACATAGAAAGAAACTTCCTATGTAATAAAACGGCCTTCTGCACCATAGTGGAAATGCAGAAAGCCGTTCCTCTTTTTATTCCATTAACTGAAACTGATAATCTCTTCCCTGGGTGCCTTGCAGGGTTCCACGCTGATGGCATGCAGCACTGGGCCTTCTCCTTCAAAGTCTTTCCAGTACTCACGATGCACAGTGGCTTTTACCTTCACCCACTGCTTATTTTTCAGCTGGCCTGCCCCCTCATATTTACATGGAAAACCTAAAAAGGTCATATCCTCTGCACAGCAGGTCATCACTTTCCGCCCCGGTACAAAGTATTTGGGATCAAATCCGGGGGGAATCAGTACCTGTGCCACGAAGCTTAAGGTCTTGCCCTCGTAGCGCTCCAGATGATCCAGGGAATCCAGATACCAGATTCCATAACTGCTGTCATCCAGATCCAGTTCTTTCGTATCCAGACTATAGGGAAGATCATCCTCAAAAATCTCATCGACTTCGCCGTCTTTGTTTTCCAGAATAATGTCCGCTCTCTGGTTCAATGCTTTCATATTACGCTTATAGCTGCCCAGATCTTCAATTCCGTCACAACGGTTCATGATGATCATTTCGGACCTGCGTAACATCTCAGACAGCTGGGACTTCATGTTGGTATAGTACATGGGGAATGTAGTGGCATCAATGGTTGTAATCTGCTGTTCGATTCTCCAATGAATGGGCAGTTTCAGATCTTTGATATTCCACATGCCGTTGTACTCAATAATAATACGCTCCGGCTTATGCCTTTTCTCAAGCTCCATCAAATTTTTGAGATTAAAGTCTTCCTCTGTCTCAATAACCTCCACCACTGCACGGCTTCGTTTCAGTAATTTGGGGTCATATTCAGTCTCACCCTGCTCACACAGCAAAATCAGGGTTGTTCCCCGAATCTGAAAATAGGGCTGTGCAATGGTAAAGGTGATAAACTCGGTTTTTCCGCTCTCCAGAAAACCGGTGATCATATAAACTGGTTTCATGTGTAAATTCCTCAATGATTACTTTTTAAATAACTTTGCCAGGTTCTCTTCTTTCAATTTTGAACCGATGACACAAATTTTACCGGTTACATCAGCCTGTCCCTCACGGACATTGCTCTCACCGGGCACATAATCGAAATATACCCAGGTACCGTCCCCTGCAGGAACCATGCCTTTTGCTCTCAGAATAAAACCATATTCGCTCTCACGATCCAGTTCTTCCAGAATATTTTCGATTTCTTCTTTGGTATAAGCTGCAGGACCTTCTACGCCCCAGCTGGTAAATACCTCATCTGCATGATGGTGTCCATGGTGATCGTGATCATGGCAGCCACAGGTACACTCTTCGCCATGATCATGGTCGTGATGGTGCTCCTCATGTTCATGATGGTGATGCTCATGCTCATCGCCATCATCGTGATGATGTCCACAGCAGCAATCGTCATCATCGTCACCATGGTGATGATGATGCTCATGCTCATCGTGAAGATTCTTCACTTCCTCCATCAGTTCTGCTTCCAGATCCTTGGCACCCTCAATAGTCTCCAGGATCCTCTTGCCATCCAGCTCGTCCCAGGGAGTGGTAATAATGGCTGCCTTAGGATTATGCTCACGAATCAGTTCTACACACTGTTCCAGCTTCTCCTTGCTGATGTCTGCAGTACGGCTTAAAATGATGGTTCCTGCATGCTCAATCTGGTTGATGAAAAACTCGCCAAAGTTTCTCACATACATTTTGGCTTTAGAGGCATCCACAACAGCAACTGCGCTGTTCAACTGTACTTCCACATCGGTGTGTACATCCTGTACTGCTTTCATCACATCGGAAAGCTTGCCCACACCGGAGGGCTCAATGAGAATACGCTCCGGCTGATAGGTATCCAGAACCTCTTTTAGGGAGGTACCAAAATCTCCTACCAGAGAACAGCAGATACATCCGGAATTCATCTCCTTGATTTCAATACCGGAATCCTTTAAAAATCCTCCGTCAATACCGATCTGTCCAAATTCATTTTCAATCAGCACGACCTTGGTGCCTGCCAGTGCTTCTTTTAACAATTTTTTAATAAGCGTTGTTTTTCCTGCTCCCAGGAATCCTGAAAATATATCTATTTTTGTCATGTCTTTTCCATCCTTTCGCATCACATTTAGCGCCGTTTCTGCGGCGCTACTCATTATTGTACCCCAAAAGCGAAGTTTGTCAACTGTCCTGTCATTACCGGAAGACTCAGACCCACCACCTGTCCGGAAGCGGTTCCTCCATTGACCATGGCTACCAGATTTCCCTGCCTATCAAAGATGCCCCCACCGGACATTCCCGGAATCGGAGTACTTTTAATGCAGAGCATATAACAATCAAATTCCGGAACATAAATTTCCCGGTACTGGACATAGCCTTCGTAATAATCTCCTGCCGGTTTCCTGGAGGATGCCAGAATAAATACATGATCATTCTCCGCTAATTGTGTCCACGCCGCTTCCTTTATCCTTGCGCAGCGAAGCTTCACTCTGGTTTCATACGGAATATCCTGGCTTGCCACTTTGAGAAATGCCAGATCAAAATCTGCTGACCGCTCCAGAACCGTTCCCATTACAGAAGTGCCATCCTGAAAGATTACCGTGATTTCCGGCTCCTCCTCCACCACATGGGCACAGGTGGAAAGCAGGAAAGAATCCTCTGCGATTTGTACGATGATCCCACTTCCGGTCTGATGGGACGTTTTCAGCTGTACGATGGCGGGTTCCACCTCTGTGTCCTGCGTCTCCATACTGTCATACCGCACCAGCTCTTTCCATGCATCCTCCTGGGTCGTGGTCATGATCAACGGTCTATGCCGTAAATAAGAGCGGACCTGGGCTGCCGTTACCGGGGTTCCATCCTCGTGTTTCGCCTCTCTCAAAGTCCAGGAGGGCAATACATAGCTTTCCTCGTAGGTTTCCGGATATAGATCGCTTAGGGCGACCTCCTCCCGCGGGCTGCCCTGCAGCAATAATGCGGAGAGAATTTCACACAGGAAAGAAAACACTGCCAGAAGCATAAACAGCAGCGCCCACATTGTTTTCATGTGTCGTTTTCTTTCTGATTCTTCCACGCCTTTTTCCTCCTCGAAAAAAGGCTAAAAGGAAAATCCTTTCAGCCTTTACATGCAGATAAGCCAGACGATAAGCCGGGTTATGTCGTTGGGTGTTCATCTATCTAGGACTGCTGTTGCCAGCAGCCTCAAGCGGCCCACCTGAGAGCAGACCGGGCCAGTCTGTCGCTCTCTGTTTGGCCTTGCTTCGGATGGGGTTTACATGGCTATATCTGTTACCAGATACACGGTAGTCTCTTACACTGCCTTTCCACCCTTACCACACGAATGTGGCGGTATATCTCTGTTGCACTAGCCTGGGAGTTGCCTCCACCGGACGTTATCCGGCATCCTGCCCTGTGAAGCCCGGACTTTCCTCACCTGCATCCTTACGATGCAGCCGCGAACACCTGTCCGGCTTATTTGCATGGTTATCTTAGCAAAGAAATCCTAAAAAAGCAAGCTATACGTTAAAGCAGCTTCCTCCTATAAACTCTCTGCAGATGGAATTCTGAGGGAGATTGGTACTGTCAATTCCCAGGAAATATTCCAGAAATTTCAGCAATCGTTTTGCTTCAAAATACTCCGGTTCTTCCTTATCAATACAAAAGAGCAGCGGCTCTGCATATTGTTTTAATACAGCCAGTTCATAAATTAAAACAGAATTAAACATTGCGTCCGCACTTTCCTGATAAGGAAAGATATTTTCTTCCTCTCCCTTGCGCACCGATGGCCACATGGCGATAGTCTTCTTTGCCGAAGCTCCCCGTGTCCGTGCATCTCTCACCATGCGGCGAAGAAGCCGCCCATCTGTGGTAGAGATTCGGTTGTGTGCATCAATGTTCAGACTTGTCAGGGCACTGATATAAATTTTGTATTTACTGTCATTGGGCAAAGCGTAGGACATTTTGTCATTCAATCCATGAATTCCCTCAATGACCAGAACATCTTCTGCTCCAAGCTTCATAAAGCTGCCATGATACTCCCGCTGTCCCGTAAGGAAATTAAATTCCGGCATTTCCACCGTCTTTCCGGCCAGGAGTTCACACATGTTCTGATTAAACAGTTCCACATCAATCGCTTCCAGACATTCGAAATTATAGTTTCCGTTTTCATCCAGAGGCGTGTCCTCACGGTTCACAAAATAATTGTCCAGTGCAATGGGATGGGGAACCATTCCCAAAGTCCGAAGCTGAATGGACAATCTGTGGGAAAATGTGGTCTTTCCCGAGGAAGAAGGGCCTGCAATCATAACAAACTTGACACCGCCACGCCTCACAATATCCTTGGCAATTTCACCGATTTTCCGTTCCTGCTCTGCTTCCTGAACCAGAATCAGATCTGCCAGATTTCCATGACAAACCCAGTCATTTAAATCTCCCACGGTATTAATCCCATTATATTGGTTCCAAATGGTGGATTCCCGCAAAGTATGAAACAGGTTTTCCCTGGGCTCAAAAAACTCAATCTTATCCGGCTGTTTGGTATAAGGTAAAATCAACATCAGTCCGTCTTCGTAAGCAATCACGTTAAAATATTTCATATAGCCCGTGTCCGGTAACATATAACCGTAATAATAGTCATAAAAGCCATCCAGGGAATATACATTGACAGAAGAACTGCGACGATATCGAAACAATTTTATCTTATCCGTCATTCCCTGCTTTTTAAACAGTTCCACCGCATCCTCAAGAGGGATGCTTTTCTTTTTGATCGGTATTCTCTGCTTCACCATCTCCGTCATCCGATGATTGATGCGATCCACAAACTCCTGCTTAATCTTAAAGTCTGCCTTTAAGCTGCAGAAACACCCCTGACCGATGGCAAATTCCACTTTAATCTTTTCCACATGCTGTTCTTTCTCCAACACATCATACACTGCTTTGATCAGCATCATGATTGCCGTTCGTTCATAAGTCTTATGTCCGATTTCATCCTGTAAAGTCAGGAAAGAAACCGTACAATCCCGTTCCACCTTTTTGGTAAGTTCACAAATCTTGCCATTCACGATACACAATGCGATCAGCCCATTGTATTTTTCCTGGAATTCATCGGCAATTTTCTCATAAGCCGTTCCTATTGCATAGGTTTTTTCAATTACCTCATCTGTCTTGATGGTTACTTTTGCCATTTCATTTTGTGCCATTATGTAGTTTCCTTTTCATAACATATGTTATAAATTATTGTGATATCCCATTTTTTCCAGGGCAGCCGTGCTGTCCTCCAGTTCCTGCCGGATCTGCTGCAGACGCAATTCCCTTCTTGCCTGTGCCCCCGGTGTTCCCACCGTTTTTTCCGATACCTGTCTTTGAATTTCCTGTTGAAGCTTTCTTTGCCAGATCAGGTACTGAAGCAGTGCCTCATTTTTATCTTTCAGCAGACAGGAGCCATATTTTTGAGACAGACACTGCCCCTGCTCTTCAGGAGGTATTCCCGGTTGAACCTTCATCATCGGGTAATATTTTCCCTCCTCGCATATCATGTTTTCCGCCACAATCACAAAACAGTGATCGTACAGCCACCCTCTGAAAAATTTCAGATCCGACTGAGGCTGTAACACGAGTTCTTTCATCTGTTTTGCTGTTTCCAATCCGTTGGAAAGAATCTGTGCCATGAGTTTCCCACCCATTCCTGCGCAGATCATCGCATCACACTCCCCAGGCTCTATCATGGAAAGTCCATCCGAGAGTCTGGTTTCTATGTACGCTTCCAGCCCCGCTTCCCGGATATGAATCTGAGCCTGGGATAACGGGCCTTTTCGTACATCGGTTGCCAATGCTTTCCGGCTGATTCCCTTCTGGACCAGATAAATCGATACATAACCGTGATCACACCCAACATCACACACACGCTGTCTGCCCGGCGTGACCATGGCTGCTACCGCCTGCATTCGCTTTGATAATACGATCTGCATGATCTTAATCCAAATAATCTTTTAATTTACGGCTGCGGCTGGGATGGCGGAGTTTACGCAGTGCCTTCGCCTCAATCTGGCGGATGCGCTCACGGGTAACATTAAATTCCTTGCCTACCTCCTCCAAAGTACGGGCTCTGCCATCATCTAAGCCGAAACGGAGACGCAGTACCTTCTGCTCTCTCTCGGTAAGGGTTCCCAGAACTTCCACCAGCTGCTCTTTTAATAAAGTAAAGGCGGCAGCATCGGAGGGAACCGGTACATTATCATCCTGGATAAAGTCGCCCAGGTGGCTGTCCTCCTCCTCACCGATAGGGGTCTCTAAGGAAACCGGCTCCTGGCTGATTTTCAGGATTTCACGCACACGATCTACCGGCATGTTCATTTCTTCTGCAATTTCTTCCGGAGTTGGTTCACGACCTAACTCCTGGAGTAACTGACGGCTCACACGGATAAGCTTGTTGATGGTTTCCACCATGTGAACGGGAATCCGGATGGTTCTCGCCTGGTCTGCAATGGCACGGGTGATCGCCTGACGGATCCACCAGGTTGCATAGGTGGAGAACTTATAACCTTTACGGTAATCAAACTTTTCTACTGCTTTAATAAGTCCCAGGTTTCCTTCCTGAATCAGATCCAGAAACAGCATGCCGCGTCCCACATAGCGCTTGGCAATGCTGACTACCAGACGCAGGTTTGCCTCTGCCAGTTTCTTTTTGGAATCCTCTCCGATGTCTGCAATTTCCTGCTGCTCTTCTATCTGTTTATTAATTTCTGCCTTTTCTTCCTCCGAACAGTCCTCCAATGTCTTTTTCAGTTCTGCAATCTTTTCTGCTGCTTTCACCCCATCTTCCATTTTCTGCGCCAGTTCGATTTCTTCCTCGGCAGTGAGAAGGGGCACCTTACCGATTTCCTTTAAGTACATACGAACCGGGTCTTCGATGCTGATTCCATCAGGAACAGAGAGGTCGATATTCTCCACATCTACCTCATCCTCCTCGGAGAGAATGATCTCCTCATCCTCCACATCATCATCCTCCTCCATAATCCGAAGCACATCAATTCCGCTCTGCTCCAAAACTTCAAGTACCTTGTCGAGCTGGTCATCTTCTAACGGCAGATCCGCAAAGAAATCCACAATCTCCTGATACTCCAAGACATTCTTTTTCTTTTTAGCAAGTGCCAGAAGTTCTTTCACTTTCTCCTGGTATCTCGCCATTGTGTTTTCATCCATCTTTTGGTTCCATCCTTCCATTTTGTATTACTATTTTTACCTTTATTCTACGAAATATTCGATCTGTACCGGAATGACTCCGTTTCCCTTGTTATTCCAGGGAAATTCTTGTTTTTCCCAGTTCTTCCAATGCTTTTTTCCCTTCGATTACTTTATTCAGAGCCTTCACATCCGCCCCCAGTCTGCTGCTGTAATACTCGTAGGAATCCTTTTTCACACTGTATACAATATCATGAAACGCTTTCTCACGGTTCATTTCCTCAGATTGGGGAAGCTGCGTGTGAAAAAGTGCCGCTGCCTGTCTCTGCTGCTCCTCATCCGTAAACATATCTATGATTGCCGCAGGATGATAGGAACCCGTTTCCAGATCTGCAAACAGCCGTTCTGCCACCTGGCTGTACAGAGGATCCGTAAAGTCTTTGGCTGAGATATATTTTTTGATTTTGTCATAAAGAGCCGGCTCATCCGCAATCCAGGTAATGAGAAGCCGTTGAGCCCTCTTCCGGCTCTCCTCCGGTGTATTCTTGGGCTGGACGCCGGACTTTGGACGCTCAATAGGCTTTGCAAGACCCGTCTGGGCAGCGTAGCTGATCACCAGTTTCCGCAGATTTTCCAGACCGATCTGGAATTTGTCTGCCACGGCAATGGTGTAGTTGTCCCGTTCCGCATCCTCCGAGAAACCACACAGTTTCTTCGCCACTTCCCGTTGGAATTTCGTCCGGGACTCCGGATCCTGCTGATCATATTCTCTCTGCAAAATCCGGATTTCGAACAGAAAACTGTTCTCCGCCTCATCAATCCGCTTTTGAAATTCCTCTGCCCCCAGATTTTTGATGAATTCGTCGGGATCTTTATAGGGCTGCATATTGATGATTTTCCCGGCCAGTCCCACTTCCCGCAGGATGCCAATCGCTCTCAAAGCCGCGTTGACACCTGCGCCGTCGGAATCGTAGGCCAGATAAATATTCTCTGTGTACCGCCGCAGGATATTGGCTTGTCCTGATGTGAAAGCGGTTCCGAGAGAGGCCACCGCCTGGTTGAATCCGGCCTGATGCATGGCAATGACATCCATATAGCCCTCACACAGAATAAAATTATTCTTGCGGGAGGTACGGGCAAAATTCAGTCCGTATAAATTCCTGCTTTTGTCAAAAATGGGTGTCTCAGGAGAGTTCAGGTATTTGGGTTTCCCATCTCCCATCACCCGGCCTCCGAAACCGATAACCCGGTGATTGCTGTCCTGGATCGGGAACATGACACGATTCCAGAACTTGTCATGCATGCCGAACCGTTCGTCAAAGGTGGCCAGTCCAGCCTCCGTCAGCAAATCATCCTTATAGCCTTTGGAATGGAGGTAATGCACCAGATCATCACTGGTTTTGTTGGCATACCCTAATCCAAACTGCTTCATGGTCTCTTCTGATAACTGTCTGTTCTTAAAATATTCATAGCCCGGTTTTCCCTGTGGGCTCCGCAGCTGAAAATAAAAATATTTTGCAGCTTCCCTGTTGACTTCTAAAAGCTGAGCTCTCCGGCTTTCCTTCTGGCGTGCCTCCTGAGAGAGCTCCATCTCCGGCAGTTTCACGCCGGCCCGGTCAGCCAGGAATTTCAATGCCTCCGGGAAGGTATAATTTTCATATTCCATCACGAAGGTCAGCACATTCCCCCCTGCTCCACAGCCAAAACAATAATACATCTGTTTGGCCGGAGATACGGAGAAGGACGGAGATTTTTCGTTATGAAAAGGGCAAAGCCCGAAATAGTTGGCTCCCTTTTTCTGCATCCGCACATACCCGGAAACCACGTCCACAATATCGTTCCGGGCACGTACTTCCTCCACTAATTCTTCTGGATAGTACATCTTTTCACCTATCTATCGATTCCAGGATTTGGGTATGTAAAGTTCTTCATAAAGAGCAATGGCATATCGGTCCGTCATGGACGCAATATAGTCACATACCACTTTTTCCAAGGGCTCACCCACGTTGATAAGCCTTTTATACTCATCCGGCAGTTTCTCCATATGACGCAGAAAATAGTCATATAAGGTTACCACCAGCCGCTCTGCCTTGGTTTCTTCACTTTTTGCTTCTTTATTGGTGTAAACGCGTTCAAACATGAACTGACGCATCTTCATCATTGCTTCCCCCACCGGCTCCGACATCCGGATATCGTCCACGCCTGTAGAAGTGGTAATAATATCATGGATAAAACAATCCAGACGCTCACCGCAGTTGACTCCGATTACTTCCCGGATTTCCTTTGGTACATCGGATTCCGTCAGAATTCCTCCCCGGATAGCATCATCCATATCGTGATGAATGTAAGCGATTTTATCGGACAGGCGTACAATTTTACCCTCCAGGGTACTGGGATTGCCTTTCGTCTGATGATTCCGGATACCGTCCCGTACTTCCATGGTCAGGTTCATTCCCTGTCCGCTTTTCTCCAGGATGTCCACCGTACGCACACTCTGCTCGCTATGGTCAAAACCGTAGGGACAGACACCGTTCAACGCACGCTCTCCCGCATGTCCAAAAGGGGTATGTCCCAGATCGTGTCCCAAGGCGATTGCCTCCACCAGTTCTTCATTCAGCAGAAGAGCCTTGGCAATTGTGCGGGCGTTCTGGGAAACCTCAAGGGTGTGGGTCAGACGTGTCCGGTAATGATCTCCCTCCGGAGTCAGAAAGACCTGGGTTTTATCCTTCAGGCGCCGGAATGCCTTACAATGAATCACCCGGTCACGGTCACGCTGGAAAACCGTGCGGATGTCACACTGCTCCTCCGGTTTCAGCCGTCCTTTTGAATTCTTGCTTAAGGTTGCATAGGGACTCAGGTGTTCCTCTTCCCATTGCTCCATAATTTCACGAATGGTCAAAGCTCTTCCTCCTGTCAAAACACACGCTCACAATTTAAATATACGGTGTCTATACGGAAATTCCTTTTTTTCTGCATAAATTTTTCGAGAAAAAATCATCTCTTTTTATCGACAGATGTCATAAATAAACTCTGCGTTTTTATCCATGGCCTCATTTGCCGTTTTCACCGGCACCATCTGGAATACATGCCACATTCCCTTAAACACATCCAGCTTCACGGAAACATTGGCATGAATCATGCGTTTATGCAGATTTAGAGAATCCGCCAAAAGAATTTCGTTATCACCTACTTGAATATAGGTAGGGGGAAATCCCGTAAAATCTCCGAATAACGGAGAAATAAGCGGGTTTTCCAGATCCTGTCCCGGTGCATAATTGGTGATCATGGCGGCAATATAGTCCTTTGTCAAAACCGGATCCACATTTTTTCTGGTTTCATAGGTACGGCCACAGCAGGTAAGATCTGTCCAGGGCGACAATAGAACCAGTCCTCTCGGAAGCAGTCTCTCCTCCTGTTTCAGGCGATGTACCAGACTCAATGCCAGATTTCCTCCGGCGGAATCTCCCGCAACGATCACATCCCTGGCTCCATATCCCAAAAGCATCAGATGGTTCCAGGCCCGCATGGCATCTTCTGTCGCTGCCGGGTAAGGATGTTCCGGTGCCAGGCGGTAGTCAAAGGCAAACACATCCATGGAAGTGGAATTGGACAGTTTCTCCGTAATGCTTCTGGCGTACAGGCAGCTTCCCGTGGAATAACCACCGCCGTGACAATACAAAATCACATACTTTTTCATGTGGGCGCGGTTGACGCTGATATATTCCCCGTGCATCTCACCCAACATTACATCTTTTATGAAAACATCATTTAAATTATTGCGGAGACTTGCCAACTGCTCCTGCGAGTGTCTCTGTTTCTCAATATCCGGGCTCTCCATCAGCCCATGCATCCTCTTGATGACCTGCATCAAATTCTGATTTCTTCTCTCTGAAAGTGCCATACGAATTCTGTTTCCTCCTCTTCTTTGTTTTGCATTGTCAAACGCTATGAATGTAAGTATAATGTAACTATTCAGAGCCATGAAATTTATGGAAGGTCTGAATAGACAATATGTCAAAAATATAACTATGGGGGAGCACCATGGCCAACATTAAAACTGAACATTCCGACTGGTACAAGCTGGATCTCTCCGCAATCGTATATCCCACCTTACAACGACGGGACTTTTCTTCTGTCTATCGTCTGTCCGTCCTGTTAAAGGATGACATAGACCCTGAGCGGCTGCAGCAGGCACTGGATTTGACTCTGAACCGATTTCCTACCTATAAAACCGCAATTCATAAAGGTCTGTTCTGGCGGTATCTGGAACCGAATCATCGTCCCGGTCCTTTCGTGCAGCCGGATATCCAAAATTTCTGTATGCCTATGCCCTTCAAGGCCGGAAACCGGTATCTGCTGCGGGTATACTATTTCGGGCGCAGGATTTCATTGGAAGCCCATCACAGTTTAGGAGACGGTACCGGAGGCATGTATGTCCTGCACACTTTAACGGCCACTTATCTCCGGCTTCTGGGACATCCTGTTTCCAACGGTGGCTTTGTTCTGGATATCAATGAGAAGCCGGATCCTGCCGAATGGGAAGATGCCTATATGAAATATGCCAACGCTCAGGTCCGTCCTCCCCGTATGGGTGAAAAAGCGTACCGTGTCCGCGGAACCAAAGAACCTTTCTATACTTTCAATATTATTGACGGCATTCTCTCCGTGCAGGAAGTTATGAATGTGGCAAAAAATTATCATTGTACCATCACGGAATATCTGAACGCTGTTCTGCTCTATGCTCTTTTGCAGAAACAGTTAGGTGAATTTCATTACAAATTAAAGCCGGTAAAAATTGCCATGCCGGTAAACTTACGCCGTTTCTTTCCTTCAAAGACACTGCGTAACTTTATCACCATGATTTATCCCGGAGTAGATCCCCGGCTAGGTGTTTATTCTTTCGATGAAATCATTCAGCACGTACACAATTACATGCGTTATTCTATCAATGAGAAATTTTTGAAAGGAGATATTACAACGAACGCCGCAACACAGCGGAATCCTTTCATTCGTATTGTGCCGCTTTTCGTAAAGGATATCGTCGTCCGGACCTTTTATACGAAAATCCAGGACAAAAACTCCTCGGCAGGCCTGACCAATATGGGAGCTTTGAAAGTTCCGGAGGATATGCAGCCCTATATTGAACGGTTTGACATTTATATGGGGCAGCCCTTCTCCACCAGAACCAACTGCGCCATCGTCAGCTTCCAGGATGTACTCACCATCAATTTTGCCAGCAGTATCGCGGAAACGGATGTGGAACGTCTGTTCTTCCAAAAGCTTGTACAGGATGGTATTCATGTAAAAATAGAAAGTAACCGATCTTAATATCGTCCAGAAAGGAATGAAACTTATGTCTTATTGTGTAAACTGCGGTGTGGAGCTTGATCCATCCCTAAAGAGCTGTCCCCTTTGCCACACACCTGTTATCAATCCAAATGAATTAAAAAAGGAGGAGACTGTGTATCCCTATCCCACCCAGAAGGGGCAGGTTGAGGTGGTAAAGCGTAAAGATTTAGGCATCCTGCTATCCATCGTGGTACTGGCAACCTCCACCACCTGTATTCTCTTAAATCTGCTGGTATTTTCTCAGTCTCCCTGGTCCCTGCTCATTGTGGGTGCCTGTGTGATCCTGTGGACACTGCTGGTTCCCTTTGTCATTTACAGCCGCCTGCCTATCTATGTGTCAATTTTCCTGGACGCCCTGGCAGTGGGCATTTATCTCTACATGCTGACCTATCTCACCAGCTCCCGTTCCTGGTTTTTCCATGTGGCACTGCCCATCCTGATTTTAATCTGGGTTCTGATGGAACTGATTACGGTACTGTTCCGTCATCTGTCCACTTCCATTCTGGCAGGAGCGCTGTATCTGTTCATCGCTGTTCCGGTGCTTTGCATCGGTATCGAAATCATCGTAGATTTATTTCTCACCGGCAGCATCTCCCTCACCTGGTCCATGGTTGTACTGACGGTTTGTGTCATCATCGACATCGCCCTGGTAACGGTGATATCCCGGTCCCGGTTAAGAAACGCAGTGCGCCGCCGGCTTCATTTTTAAAGATTATTTACACGGACTTCCATGTAATCCCATCTTTCACCGGTAAGAGGCAGAATCAAACCGATTCCCTTCTCTGTCTGGTAAGAATAACCGGGAGTTACCAGAAGTATATTTTTAAAGTCAAAATCGAATTGAGACAGCGAATCACTTAAATTGGGGAAATGCTTATTCAGCATTTCCTCAAATTCATTCCGGCTGATCTCACCCAGCAATTCGCAATCCTCAAAAGAAGCAAGCTTCTCTGCGATCTTCTCTACATCCTCCAAATCTGCCAATCGGTTATTATCTTCTCTGACGAAATCAAAGTTAAAAGCCGTGGCAAACTGATTCACATGACTGCTTCCTTTTAAATCCAACGACCCACGAAGAACAACAGACAGACTGGTTTCATCCTGCCAGGTAATCTCGTAATCACAGGTGAGCAGCCTGGTATTCTCCGCATCATACATGGCATAGATGTAATCGGTAATCTTTCTATTAAAAAGCTCCTCCACATCTGCATCTGCCAGACCTCCAATCACAGGATAGGCAATCTTCAGCTGTTCCCCTTCCTGCATTTCCTTCCGTTCCACCGTATATTCCACGGACTCTGCCGTTTCTTCCTTCTCTCCACGTTCCTCCTCTGTAGCTGCCAGTTCTCCGGTCAAAGGAGCATGATAGGTCTGATGTGATGTTGTCAGGGGTTTTCCTTCCACCGTGAGCATCAGTCCATCGGCATCATAAGCCTCCAGAAAAGTTTTGGACAGCGCAGCCAGAATCAGTTCCTCACTCTGTTCATTCATGGTATTGACATATTCGCCATAAGCTTTTGTTAAATCTAAATATAATATTTTCTTCCCATTTTCCTTTTCTTCCGAAAAAGAATTTACTTTTGTATCGATAGAGGTAATATTGTGCAGACTCAAATGGGAAATGATGTTCTCCGGTCTCAGCACGTTCAAGGTTTCCTCTGCACTTTCCAGTCCCATTTCCCCTATCCGGCTGAAATAAATGCGTACCTGAACCGGGTCTGCACTTTCCTCCGTCGTCTGCTGCAAAGACTCCTGCACTTCCTCTGTTGACTCCTGATTCACTGCGGGAACCTGTTCTTTACCACATGCTGCACATAGTAAGATTGTGATGCCTATCATCGGCAACCATTTTTTCCTGCTCATAAAAATCCATGCCTTTCTATCACTTCTTTTAACAATTCGCATGTTAGCGTTTCATTTTATCATATTTTCACAGGTTCTGCAAATAAAACAACATCCGCCATATTCAATGGCGGCTGTTAGTTTATTTCCTTATTATATTTTATTCTCCCACGGGAATCACGCGTCCGGTTTCCGCATTAACTCTATGGGAAATGGAGATCACGGTACGGTTTGCAGAGACACGTTTCAGTGCCTGCAGTACCTCTGCCTCCGTCTGGGCATCCAGATTGGCGGTAATCTCATCCAATAACAGTAGTTTTGGTTTCGCCACCGCTACACGGGCAATGGACAAAAGCTGCCACTGACCCTGGGAGAACAGCTCCGGCGAGCACTCCGTATCATATCCCTTTTCCAGGTTCTGAATCGTGTCATCCAGTCCTGCTACTACAGCTGCCTCCCGCACATCCTCCATGGTGAGGGAAGAATCATACAGGGTAATCTGTTCCTTCACCGTGCCGGGAACCCGGTGGAAGGACTGCTCCACATAGCCAAACAACTTGCGTTTCTCCTGATCCGGAATCTCCGATGCCGGTTTTCCATCAATCCATACCTTTCCCTTTTGTGGCTCATACAAGCCAAGAAGCAGTTTGAAAATCGTGCTTTTACCCGCTCCGGTACGCCCGGCAAGAGTTACCTGCTCCCCTTCTTTTACCCGGAAGGACAGATTGTTAAGAATATTCCGTTCTCCGTAACCAAAGGTCACATCCTTTAGTTCTACAAAGCTTTCCTTTTCCTGCGGTTTACCCTCGGCAACCTTCTCCGGTTTCACAGGAAGTTCCTCCAATCGGAAAAATTCATTGATTCGATGAACTCCCGCAATGGCAGACTGAATGGTCTGAATTTCCATCCCTAAGCTTTCCACCGGGGCAAAAATCTGGGAAATATAGTTCATAACTGCCACTGCAGTTCCGGCAGACATTCCAAACAGGCTTAATACGGTGGCATTTCCCGATGCGGAAAACAGCATCACCACGGCTACGGTTATCGCATTTAAAATCAGAATAATCGGTGAGTAAATGGCGTCGTAAAAATTGGTCTTTTCCACTGCCCGATAACTTTCCCCGATATACCGGTCATACTGGGTTTCCATATATTCCTCTTTATCCAGACTGTGAATGGTGCGGATGTTATGCAAAGTCTCCGGCACATGTCCCGACGCCCGGCTCACTGCACGGCGGTTTTCAATCTGGGCAGCCAGCATATTTTTCTGTACCACTCTGGTGAACCAGAAAAGAAAAGGCAGCAGCAACAGTAAAACCAGTGCCAGTCCCCGGTTGCGGAACCAGATCACTGCCAGAATACTGATGATTTTGCAGGCATCTGCAAACATGCTCACAATTCCTGATGTAAACAGATTTTCCACCGTGTCCACATCCCCTACGAACCGGGAGACCACTGCGCCAGGCTCCTGTTTCGTCAGTTCGTCAGCGGTAAGACGAGTGTATTTATCCATCAGTCCACCCCGAAGGGCATGAGTGATTTTTTGTCCAAATTGAATCAGTAATCCCTCTCTCAGACTCTCCGCAATCCCGGTGAGGGCAGTAAATCCAAAATAAATAAGAATCAGATAAATGGGCACTGCCGCTCCAGCGGTCATGGTATCAATCACTTTTCCCAGAATCAGCGGAGGCAGCAACGCCAGCACAATGGCACCAACAACGGCACATAGGATTCCCAGTGCCAGAAATTTCCGTTTTTTCACAGTCTGCCAGATTATGTTTCCCACATTTCCATTGTTTTTCATCCGTTTTTCCTCCCTTCCTCCTCCATGCCAGGCAGGGACTGTACCTCATACAATCTAGCATATTCCGGGCATTTTCTGCGGATTTCCTCATGGGTACCTGTCACCGTGCGCCCGTCTTCCATCCAGACTACCTGTTCCATCTGGGGAAACAGATACAACCTATGGGACAAAATCATAACGATGCTGTCTTTCGCCAGTTCTTTCAGATTGGCAAAGACCTGCTCCTCTGTTTTCCTGTCCAGTGCAGAAAAAGGGTCATCCAGAATCAGAACCGGACGTTTGTGGCAAAGGGTTCTTGCCAGCGCCAGACGTTGTGCCTGTCCACCGGAAAGCCGGACACCGCTGTTGCCCACAATGGTGTTTTCTCCCTTTTCCATCTCCGCAACTTCTTTGTCAAAGCAGACCGCTTTCAGGTACTTCCGGGCATCCCCCTTATCTCCTAGTAGGACATTGTTCCGCACACTGTCATCAAACAGCTCCGGGGCATGTCCCAGATATCCAATGGTTCCCGTCCGCTCCCCGTCCGTCAGTTCCCACAGTTCCTTTCCTCCAAAGAGGATACTGCCCTGGTAGGGATATTCACATAGAAAAGTTTTGCCCAACGTGGATTTTCCGCAGGCAACCGCTCCGGTCACGCCGATAATGTCTCCAGGCTTTGCCTCCAGACAGAAATCCTCGTAAATTTTGGTTCCATTGGGATAGGAAAAACTTACATGGGACACCTGCAAAGTTCCAGGCTGTTGTATCCGGCTGTCGTCCTCATGTTCCTCTGCCTTCATCAGTGGCTTAATACGTTTCCAGGAAACCTGGGCCTTATGCACCGCGTTAAACAGCTTTGCCGCATGGGAGGACTTCACCGACAATTTGGTAAAGCAGGAAAGAAAAGTGGTAAACGCTGCCACATCCCAGGCTTTCCAGCCAACTCCCAGCACGTTTTTACTTCCGAAATAGAAGATAAACAGAACGCCTGCCATGGAGATGACCTGGTAAATGGGAGGAAAAGACGCACCCCAGATATTAGCACGAACCGCCGCTTTCTCATAAGCTGTCAGCTCCTTTTCGTAGGCATCCCTCCGATCCTTCTCGCGTCCATACACACGATAAGTAATGGCATTGGAGGCTCTGTCCAGTGTTGCTGCACTCAAAGCCCCGGATTGCTCCTTATAGGCTGCGCCTGTCCGCTGTACGATACCTTTCATTTTCTCTGCCATCACATAGGAAATGGGCGGGAAAAGCATACTGAGAAGTGCCAGGCGCCAATCGTAAAAGAACAGCATTCCTGCATATGCCAACAGTGCCACGCCTGTATCAAAAACTTCTGTCGTGAATTTCCGCATGCCCTCCGCACAGTCGTCCACATCCAGAATTGCCTTGGTCATCACATTGCCCGCGCCTTCTTCTTCCAATTCACTGCGGCTTTTATGTACCAGACTGTGATACAGCACCTGTTTCATCCGGCGGTTTACGTTATTTGCAAATCTCCGCACATATAAACGTTTGATGTAACGGGAAATCTGCACCACCGCAATGGTCACCACATAGGCGATGACCAGGGTCAGCATATCGAAAAAAACTCCTTTACCGCCTAAAATATTTACCAGACAGCCTGCCATCTTTCCTTCAAACCAGGGACCCGCCAGCAGGCCCAGATTGTAAATCAACCCGGAAACCGTCACTGCCAGCAACACTGCCCATTCCATTTTGAAATAAGAAAGAACATGGTCGGACTGAAAATTTTCTGCCTTACTCTGTCTGCTCATGGGACTCTCCTTCCACCTCTTCTGTCTGTTCGCTCACTTTATCCACCAGTTTTGCCACATCCTCAAAGCCAGCCCGCCGCTGCAATTTGGAACGCCAGTAGAGTTTATCCAAGGTTTCACAAAAGGCTGCCTTTTCCTCCTCCGGCAGTTCTGCAAGAAGCCATTCGTAAAAGACCCCTTCAATATGTGCCTTGGAATTCTTCAACTGCTCCGCTTTTTCCGTGGCATACAGAAGCTGGCTCCTGCCATCATCCGGGTTGGGCTTTCGATAGAGATACCCCTTGCTCTCTAGGCTGGCTGCCCGCCGTGCCGATGCCATCTTCTTTCATGGTCTGCAATGTAAATTTGCTTACTTCTCTGGCAATCTTTGTTATTTTTCTGCCTGTCGCGTCCATTCCTGTCCATTCCTTTTGATTTAGTTGTACCTACATCCATTTGGATGATTGTACATCTAGTTTGAGGTGTCAAGAGATGTGTTTTTCTGCTGAATACATTCCTCAGGTACGGGAACCATATAATTAAATCGTAAAGAACCTTTTACTTCTTTCTTATCCCCTGGTATACGAATTAAAATATTAGCCTCCTGTTTCTTATCAAAAGAAGATATCGAAACATAATAATTTATTTCCTTGACTTGCAAAACCGCACCAAAAGCAAATTTATTGCGCTCTGTATATCTAATATTAGGCACTTTAGTGACTCCCCTTTTTTCCTTTTCGTACCTTTGAAGATATTGATTGTAGTTCTCGTTGATACGATAAAAATCCATATTTTGTCCCCTTTTGTATAGCAAAACAGGGAGATAAGAAACTTATCTCCCTGCAAATTAACAATTCACATTTTAAGCTGAATCTTTACTTTCTAAAGATTTCCTCTCAATGATAGTGCGGAAGATGGGACTTGAACCCACACGACTGCAATAGCCACAAGATCCTTAGTCTTGCTCGTCTGCCAATTCCGACACTTCCGCATGCCAATGTGAAAAACCACATCGCAAGTGATATACTACCATTTTCCAACGAGGAAGTCAAGATTAAATTTACAATTTATGATATAAAATATATTTAATTCCATTAAATATGAGATTTATAGTTTTTCAAAGTTTCCCTTGCAGATTACCCCCATAATCTCTTTTCCTCCTTGTATCTTTGATCCTGAAGTGTTAAAATATTATTGAAAAGTCTACACTTTTCTCTTATTGTAACCGATATATCCAATAGAAACACAGGCAGGGATGCCGACCCTTTCTCAAAGGAGTGAATTTATATGAGCGGTATTAATTTAAACAATTCATCAAACATATCCAGTCTGTTCGGAAGTCTGTATTCCAACGGAACATCGGATTCTCTGCTTTCTGATTATGCTTCCCTGAAAAACGGAAGCTATAAAAAGCTTATGAAAGCATATTATAAGGAGATGGGTTCCAGTTCCACCTCGGATAGTGAATCTTCGAAAAAAACTTCTTCCAGCAAACAGACCGCTGCAGACAAAAAATCCATTGCCATCAAGGATGCTGTGAGTTCTCTGGCAGAGTCCGCCGATGTATTGACCAACCGTTCCCTGTATGCCAAAAAGACAATCACAACCAAGGATGAAAATGGCAATGAAGCAGAGACTCTGGATTACGATCGTGACGCGATCTATGATGCCGTTTCCACTTTTGTTACCAACTATAACAAAGCAACCTCTACTGCTGCTGATAATGGAAGCGACCGGGTACTGCGACAGACCATCAATATGCAGAGCGCAACCACAACCAATGCAAAAATGCTGGCAAAAATCGGCATTACCATTGGCAAGGACAAGACCTTATCCGTTGATAAAGAAACGCTGAATAAGGCAGATGTGGCAACCATTCAGAGTATCTTTGGCAACGGTGGTTCCTATGGCAGCACCATCAGTTCCAAGGCTTCCCTGATTTACTCTTCCGCAAGTCGTCAGGCCAGTACGAAAAGCTCCTACAGTTCCAATGGCAATTATCTGGACAAGATTTTAAACGGAAATATTTATTCCACAAAAGCATAAGACAGGATAGATCAAAAGGCTCCTTCCCATTGAGGAAAGAGCCTTTTTGTTGGCTTAGAGGCAGAAAAAAAGGATTCCGATTTCTCGAAATCCTCTCATGCAGAAGGCGGGACTTGAACCCGCACGGTATTGCTACCACAGGCACCTGAAGCCTGCGCGTCTGCCAATTCCACCACTCCTGCGAACAAAACTTATATTACCAGATACCCTTTTATCTGTCAACACTTATTTTGTATTTTTTTTATATTTTTCAAAAAACTTTTGATATACTCCCCTTCTGCTAATCTGCATAGTGATATCTGTGCCGGTTCTTCACAAGGAAATACATGGTTACCATCAGTGTTAACCCTTCTGCCGCCGTGATTGCCAGCCAGATTCCATTTACCCCCAGGAAAATAGGAAAGATCAGAATCGCCGCGACCTGAAATACAAAGGTTCGCAGAAAAGAAATAATAGCTGATACCGTTCCGTTATTTAATCCGGTAAAAAATGCGGAACCAAAAATATTAAATCCACATAACAGGAAGGAAATGGAGTAAATCCGCATGGCATGAATGGTCATTTCATGCAGTTCCCGATCATATCCTACATAAATAGAAGCAACCGGTCCTGCGCATGCACAGGCTGCCACCGTCATAATCACTGCTACCACTGTAGTGATTTTCAAACTCATCTTCAGGATATTCTTTAATTCATCATGGTTACCTGCTCCATAATGATATCCTACAATGGGATTAACTCCCACAGAATATCCAAAGAAAAAAGCCATGAAAATAAAGGTTACATACATAATGACACCGTAGGCTGCCACACCGTTGACAGAGGCAATCCGCAGCAACTGGAAGTTGTACAACATACCGATAACAGAGGCAGAGATATTACTTACCATCTCCGATGCTCCGTTCATACAGGCTTTTCCCAGTGCATTCCAGTCGATTCCAGTTCTTACCAGACGCAGACGGCTGTTATTGTTAGGGCGCATGAAGTACACCAGAGGAATCATACCACCCAGAATCTGTCCAATGAGAGTTGCAATACCCGCTCCGGCAATTCCGAAGGGAAAAACATAGACCAAAAAGAAGTCCAGCACCATGTTGGTTATACCGGTGGCAATAGAAATCACCAACCCAAAGTGAGGCTTCTCTGCCGCTACCATAAAGCTCTGGAAGGCATTCTGCAGCATAAAGAAGGTATTGGACGCCATCAGGATTCTGCCATAAAGGACACAATCCTCCAGAACCTCAGCATCCGCTCCCAGGAAACGGGCAATGGGGCGCATGAACACAATACCCAATACAGACAAAATGATGCCTACCACAATCAAAACATAAATCATCATGGAAAAGTATTCGGATGCTTTCTGATCCTTTCCTTCTCCCAGTGTCTTCGCTATCAGGGCAGTGCCTCCTGCACCTATCATGAATCCCACTGCACATAGGATCATAATAAAAGGCATAATCAGATTGACCGCTGCGAAAGAGTTTTTACCCACGAAGTTTGATACAAAGAAGCCGTCCACAATACTGTACACGGAACTTACAATCATCATAAATACACTGGGCATGACATAACGTAATAATTTTTTATAAGTAAAATGGTCGGAGAGACTAATTTTCATAACCACCTCAATTAACGCAAATTCATAACTGCTTTCATATCCTCCGGCAAAGGTGCCTCAAAGGCTAACGGCGCCTTACTGATGGGATGGACAAAGGCCAGTTTCCACGCATGGAGCGCCTGCCTGCCAATCTGTTCCATATCCGGATTATACAGATAATCTCCAATCAGTGGATATCCTATAAACTTCAAATGCACACGAATCTGGTGTGTACGTCCCGTTTCCAGCTGCAGGGCAAGGAGGGTATATCCATCCTTCTCTGCCACCACACGGTAATGAGTCACTGCTCTATCCCCGTATTCAAAATCTACCTGCCGTTCCAGCACAGAGCCGGGTTTTCGCGAGAGAGGTGCGTCAATCACCCCGCTTTTTACAGCCATGCTGCCTTTGACAATGCCCAGATACTCTCTGTGGATTCCCTTTGCGTCCAGACCGCCTAAGGCCTTAGCAGAAACCATCTGCCCCAGAATTGCCGCACTGAGCCTGTTCTTTGCCACTACCGTAAGCCCCGAGGTATCTCTGTCCAAGCGGTTGGTGCAACGAAATACAAAGGGGGAAGCCTCATCCCGGTAACGCCATGCAAGGGCATTTGCCAAAGTATTATCATAATTTTTCATGGAAATATGAGTAGGCATCCCCGCAGGCTTATTCACCACCACAATGTCCTCATCTTCGTACACAATGTCAGTGGGAAGTTCTACCGGCAGCGTTATCGCATCACTGCCGGTCTCCTTCACCTGAACGGTCAGGATCTGGGACGAATGAACAAGCTGATTCATATGCACAGCCTGTCCATCCAGCCATACCGTATCAGGATTCTTCTTCAGTTCAATAATCCCCTGAGAAGAAAACCCCTGCTGTTTCAAGTAGGTGCTGACCCGCAGTTCCCTTTCCAATGAGCCCATCTCATAAGTGATTCTGCGATCCATTTGAAACGTTTTATTCCTTTCCGTTCCAGCAATAAGTACACAGTTTACAGGGTTCCAGACCGGTTGCCTCCAGCATGTCATCCAGGCGGTTAAAGCGCAGAGAGGTAAACTTCAACTCCTTGCCGATCTCTTCCACCATTTTTTCATACTTCTCTGACTCCGGATCTGCATATTCCTGCAGGATTTCTTCTGTCACCTGACCGTTTTCCAGGCGTTCAATGACCCTTCGGGCAATCAGGTCCATCTCTGAAGAAGAACGGGAGAAATTCAGGTATTTACAGCCGTACAGCAGCGGGGGACATGCCGGACGGATATGTACCTCTTTTGCTCCGCTTTCATAAAGATATTCCGTGGTCTCCCGAAGCTGGGTTCCCCGGACAATGGAGTCATCAATCAGCAGGATACTCTTATCCTTAATTAAATCGTCCACCGCCAGCATCTTCATCTTGGCAATGAGATTGCGCTTGCTCTGCATGGTAGGCATGAAGGAACGGGGCCAGGTGGGTGTATACTTGATAAAAGGTCTGGAAAAGGGAATTCCCGATTCATTGGCGTACCCAACTGCATGGGCAGTTCCGGAATCCGGCACTCCGGCTACGATATCCGGTTTCACATGATCTCTCTGTGCCATCTTCGCACCACAGTTGTAACGCATCTGTTCTACACTGGTTCCTTCATAGGAACTGGCCGGATATCCATAATATACCCAGAGAAAGGTACAAATCTTCATATCCTTGCCCGGCTGAGCCAAGGTAATACAGTTTTTTTCCGTCAAAACCACAATTTCTCCGGGACCCAACTCTTTATAATCAGAATAACCTAAATTCTTGTAGGCAAAATTTTCAAAGGATACGCAGAAGCCCTCTTCCTTTTTACCAACCACAACCGGAGTACGTCCCAGCCGGTCTCTGGCTGCATAAATTCCTGCCTGGTTTACTAAAAGAAGGGACAGAGAACCATCTACCACTTCCTGTACAAAACGGATGCCTTCAATCAAATTGGCTTTCGTATTGATCAGTGCCGCAATCAGTTCGGTCGCATTAATCTCACCGGTGCTCATCTCCTGAAAGTGTACATGTCCCTGATCAAACAGCATCTGCTGTAAGCCATCCATGTTATTGATCTTCCCTACTGTGGTAATTGCATAGGTTCCATGATGGGAACGGATAATCAAAGGCTGCGCCTCATAGTCTGAAATACAGCCGATTCCATACCATCCAGACATGTGTTCCACTTCCTTGTCAAATTTGGTACGGAAAGGAGCGTTCTCTATATTGTGAATGGCACGGTTAAAACCATTCTTTCCATAGACCGTCATTCCACCTCGTCTGGTTCCCAGATGGGAATGATAATCCACTCCGAAAAAAAGATCAAATACACAATCCTCGCTGGATGCTACGCCAAAAAATCCACCCATTTTTTGTTCTCCTCTTTATATGTAGTTTCTTTGAAGTTACCTATGAAAAACAAAGAGTCGCTTGCCGACTCTTTGCGCGCGCGAGCGGTATGCGCAGCATAAACTACTTCTCCGCGAGCTGCGCATCCCCCGCGGAGCGTTTTCATTCCTAGGAAAGTATTTCCTAGGAATGAAAAAATCCGGGATCAATAAGATCCCGGATTGAAAATGCCTGCTCTTACAGTCCAGCCTGTGCTGCAACTTCTGCTGCGAAGTCATCGACTCTCTTCTCGATACCTTCTCCGGTCTCGAAACGAACAAAGCTCTTAATCTTTAAGTCAGCGCCCTGTTCTTTAGCAACCTGTGCAACATACTGGCCTACAGTCTGTTTGCCATCCTCTGCCTTAACGTAAACCTGGTCTACCAGACAGATTTCTTTTAATTCTTTCTTTACACGTCCTTCGATCATGCCGTTGATAACCTTCTCAGGTTTAGCGGACTCCTTAGGATCGTTCATGATCTGAGCACGCAGGATCTCTTTTTCATGCTCGATATAATCAGCGCTGATCTCCTCACCACTTACATACTTAGGGGACAGAGCAGCAACCTGCATTGCGATATTGGTCATGGCCTCTTTAACTGCATCGTTGACAACATCAGTCTCAGCCTCAACGATAACGCCGATACGTCCGCCGCCATGAAGATAGGTTACAACACAGCCGTTTGCTGCGGTAATTTTCTGGAATCTGCGGATGGTCAGGTTCTCACCGATGACAGCAATCTTATCAACCAGTGCTTCCTTAACGGTCTTGGACTCATCCAGAATCCATTTCTCAGCCATAAACGCATCTAAATCAGCAGCGTCAGATGCCAGAGCCTGTTTTGCAACAGCGTCTACATACTGCTGGAAAGTCTCGTTCTTTGCAACGAAGTCTGTCTCAGAGTTTACCTCTACAACTGCTGCAGTGATATTATCGTTTGTGATGACACGGCAAAGTCCCTCTGCCGCAATACGTCCGGCCTTTTTCTCAGCCTTAGCCTGACCGTTTTTGCGTAAGAACTCAACAGCCTCGTCCATGTTGCCATCGGTTTCATTTAAAGCCTTTTTACAATCCATCATGCCTGCGCCAGTCATTTCACGCAGTTCTTTTACCATAGAAGCTGTAATAGCTGCCATTGTGTTATCCTCCTATATTATAAAATCTTATTCAGCCTGCTCTGCAACCTGCTCGATATCTGCTGCCTCAGCATCTGCTGCTGCAACTTCCTCGTCAGTGTAAACTGCCTCACCCTGTCTTGCCTCGATAACAGCGTCTGCCATCTTGGATACGATCAGTTTTACGGCACGGATTGCATCATCGTTACCAGGGATGATGTAATCTAATTCCTCAGGATCACAGTTGGTATCACCGATACCTACCAGGGTAATTCCCAGAGCATGCGCTTCCTGTACACAAATTCTTTCCTTCTTGGGATCTACTACGAAGATACAGTCAGGGATTCTGTCCATCTCTTTGATACCACCCAGGTTCTTCTCCAATTTCTCCCACTCTTTCTTCAGAGCGATAACTTCTTTCTTAGGCAGTACATCGAAGGTACCGTCCTCAGACATCGCCTCAATCTTTTTCAGTCTTGCAATACGGGACTGGATGGTCTTGAAGTTGGTCAGCATACCACCTAACCATCTCTCGTTTACATAGTACATACCGCAGCGCTCAGCCTCAGTCTTCACTGCATCCTGTGCCTGTTTCTTGGTACCAACGAAAAGAATGGTTCCGCCCTGTCCTGCGATATCAGCGATTGCACTGTAAGCCTCATCTACCTTGCCTACCGATTTCTGTAAGTCGATGATGTGGATACCGTTTCTCTCGGTGAAGATGTAAGGAGCCATTTTAGGGTTCCATCTTCTGGTCTGATGTCCGAAATGAACACCTGCTTC